>SAMEA5043660__coassemble_520_pt1 | contig 16364 bp, 13 predicted proteins | sample SAMEA5043660__metabat2_high_PE_003 | metagenome-assembled genome bin SAMEA5043660 (sample SAMEA5043660) | Gadus morhua | reverse complement strand
GCCAAAATATAGGGCTGAACCATTTGTTTGTTTTCCCTCTAATCGACCTTGATACGCTAAACGTGAATCAAGCCAAACCATGGATATTTCACCTTCATCAGTGGCTCGCATTTCATTAAAACTATGGCCGGTGTCTAGTCCGTCATTATTGACGGTCACGGGTGTGGTAAAGGTTTTGCCATAATCTTTTGAATAGGAAAAGCGAACATCCGCTGTATATTTCTTTTCTTTTGGCATCGCCCACGACAGGTAAACGCCTTGATACTGGTCAAAAGCAATTTTAGGACGATTTTCATTACGAGCAGATATCTTTTCTTTCTCTATATTCACTTGCTGAACGGAAGAAAAAGTGGCTCCTTTGTCTTTTGATATTTGGAAGTACATATGGCCTTTTAGCGCCCATAAACGCCATAAATCTCCATTGGGGGCAAATGCTGTGGTCACGGTTTTTGCACAGGTGATCTCATTCTGCATACATGTCGTCGCGTCTTTTGTTGTCGCTTGCATGATGTGGTGCTTATGAGCGGCTTTGACGTTTGTACTGGCCATTAATAATATCAATAAACAGCCAATACAGGATAATAAAAGAGGATTAGATGTGTGCATATTGGACTTTACCATTGGTAGTTTAAGCCGACGTAAGCGGTTATTGGAGCGCCGGGAGAGTATTGTGCTTTGCCATATCGGTATGAGGCTTCTTGAGCATATTCCTCATTCGTCACATTTAATATTCTGGCATTGAATGACAGTTGCTCTGATGCTTGATATAGCGCTTTTATATTCGCTATCGTGTAGCCGTCTTCAATACGGTCAATGCCATTATCATCTTGGCTGTTAGCATCATCTAGCCAATACTCCCCAATAGATTGCAGTTCTAACATGCCAGTAAAACCTTCAAGAAATGTAGGCATGTAGCGCAAACGTAAATTGGCGATATAATCAGGTGCTGCCGCCATCTCGTTACCTGAATATTCGTCATGTTGATCAAATTCATGTTTAGACTTGCTATAAGCAGCACTGATATTGAGTTGTTCATTCATTTCCCAGGCCACTGAGACTTCAAAACCTTTATGGATAACACGGGTTGCATTGGTTAAATACCGTTGACCTTCATCGTTATAGGCATGAACAATTCCATCATCTACATCCATATAATAAAGGGCAGTATCAAAAGAGATTGCTTGCCAGTTAGCTTTATAACCAAGCTCATAGGTGTCTGATATTTCTGGATCAACGGCTTTGGCATCCCCATTATCTTTAATGGTTAAATGATACAAGCTACTCGCCGTTGGTAAGCGGAAACTGTTGGCATAACGTAGATAAAGACTGCTGTCTGGTGTCAGATGATAATTTAAACTGGCTTTCGGACTGAAATGATTAAACCTATCTGTTCTATCTTCAAGGCTACGTTTTCCATGGCCAATATCACCGTAAACACCTAAGTGGTTACTAAAGTTATATTGCGCATAGTCATATCGTGCTCCAAGGGTTAAATCGAGGTTGGTGACAATATTGCGCTTGTATTGAATGTATGGGGAGACACTGATGTATTCAGTGGTGTCATCATAGAACTTCTCACCTTTAGTAAAGGTATCGGCTTTGTAACCCGTGGTTGTAAAGTCGAGAGGTTGGTAAGAAAGCTGCTCGCCTTTGGTAAGCTCGATATCCAAACCGACAGTGGTATCGCTGTCACTTTCACCGCCATTAGAGTGTTCAAAATTGGCCAATGCTAACAAGCCCAATGTTTGCATTTTAGACTCTACTTTTGGCATGTTCTGATTCCAGGTCGCAGTGTAATCATTGGTGCGGTAACGATAATACGGAATCAACGAGAAATAATTATCGTCGGCAATTTTGTCCCACTGGCTAGAGAGTCGGATATATTGGGTTTTACGTAATGGATCACTCGCTAAAACGGCATCTGATAATCCTGAGTTTGTTCTGTCGGTGTTATATAAGCTCTCTGTTAAATTCGCTGCCATCTCTTGTTCGAGATCTGACATCACCAAAGAGGTCACTAAGCGTTCATCATCACCTAGGTCTAATTCATGGCGCAGTGTTATCTCTGCGCGCTTTGATCCTGTGTGGTCGCGCCAACCCTCATTGTCTAGGTATGAAGCTGATACTCTAAAGCCTTGGGTCGAAGATAATATATTGCTGTGGCTCAGTTGCACCTTCGAATATTCATTTTCCCCTAGCATTAAACCAATATCTGTTTCAGGAGATTCAGCCACCTCTTCTGATAAAATATTAACGGTTGCCGCAACAGCACCTGAGCCATATAAGGCTGTTCCCGCTCCCTTTAATACTTCCATTCTGGCAATATTCGAATTGAAACTAGACCACCAAAGCGCATTGTGATTAAAAAATGCTGGCGATTGAAGTGGGACATTATCCTGTAAGAATAAATAGTACCCGCTGGTGTTCATCGGCATTCTGATGGCAGTTTTGTGGCCTTGCCCACCAGATAGTTGATCAACAAGCACACCTGAAATACTGTTCAGTGATTCAGCTACATGTTGACCATTATCAACGGCGAGTTCTTCTTTGCTAATCCCTTGTAATGACATAGCAAGGTCGGTATCTAAAGACTGCTGACGTGTTGCTGTTACGGTAATACGCTCAATATTGATGTCGTTATGCGCAGGTAACAAGATTTCAGCTAAGACAGGGCTGCAAGATTGACTAATAAGAAGAGAAAGCAGCGATATTTTTACTTTTCTAGTCATAAAAATAAGTATTCTTTGAATATTCTTGGTGTTGCTATTATGTGTGCTTCTTTGTTTGCTGTGATGTGACAAAGTGTCGCACTTGTTGCATTTTATTGTGTTTGGGAGCCGATGACCACTATTTTTACAAGTTAATCAAATGGTTAGTATTGGTGCGAGACCTTGAGCAGCGATGAGTCTGTCACCTTCGACAGCTAGGAAGCTGTCGAAGGCTTTGTAGGGATATGGGAAATGCCTTACGAAAGTTGGCAGCAGGTAGAATAGAAGCAGGGTTATTTAGATAAACGATCTAAATAATTCAAGCGGACAAATGAAGTCCAAAAAACTAATATTTCCAAAATTGTGGGTGAAAAAGCACTGCCACTGTCAGTATCTCTAAGCGACCTAACAGCATGCCTATCGCTAATGCCCATTTTGCGACATCAGGTAGAGTGGAGAAGTTTCCAGCAGGGCCTATCGTACTGCCTAATCCTGGGCCTACGTTGGTGACGGCGGTAATTGCACCAGTAAAGCTAGTAACGGGATCGAGGCCTGTTAATACTAAGATAATAGAGAGTGCGACGATAACCATCATAAACAGCAAGATAAAGGTCACCAAAGAGCGAACGATATCATCACTGATAATTCGGTTATTGTAGCGCTCTTTAAATACACCACTAGGGTGAAATTGCTGCTTTAGTTGTTCCCGCATTATCGCGCCCGCTATTTGGAAGCGGAAAATCTTAATGCCTCCAGAAGTTGAGCCTGAACAACTGCCTGCAAACATAAGGAAGAGAAAGGCTATATTGGCTAGCGCGCCCCATGCGGTGTAGTCGGTAAGGCCATAGCCTGTGGTGGTCACAACGGAAACCACATTGAAACTGGCTAAACGCAGGGCATCAAGTGGGGTCATCTCGTGTCCGAGCCAAAGCCAGAAAGCTAAGCCGATAGAGACCGTGGTGATAAAGAGAATAAAGCCTTTTACCTGCGCGTCATTCCAAACCCACAGTGAACGTTGCTGAATACAGTTAACGAACATTAAAAGTGGTAAGCCTCCTGCTGCCATAAATACCACACCAACCCAGTGTGCCTGATTAGAAAAGGCGGCCATCGAACTGTCGGACGTGGAGTATCCACCGGTCGACAGCGTAGTCATTGCATGGTTTATTGCTTGAAACCAGCTCATCCCAGATAGATGATAAGCCACTCCACACAGTATGGTGAGCAGGATATAGATATAGAAAAGATGCTTAGCCATATCTTGAGTTCTGGGAATGGCTTTGTCGCTCCAATCGGAGGATTCGGTACGAAACAGTCTCATACCACCGACATTGAGGAAGGGCAGTACCGCAACAGCCATAACAATGAAACCTATTCCCCCCATCCATTGCAGCAAGGAGCGCCAGATCAGAATACTGTGATCCATGGTATCGAGCCCAGACAAAACAGTAGAGCCTGTGGTGGTGATCCCCGACATGGTTTCGAAAAAAGCATCGGTATAGTTAATGCCGTGATACAAGGTGAAAGGCATGGCAGCAAAGAAGCTGACGACAAGCCAAGTTAAACTGGTTAACAGAAACATATCCCGAATATTGAGATTGAGGTTTCTGCTTCGTCCCTGATGTATGCAAGCACTGGCACTGGTGCCGGTGACTAATGAGGAGATCATAAATGCGCCCACAGTCTCTTCGCCATAGAAAAGGGCAAAGAGCAGTGGGATAAACATAAAAACTGTCAGAGTTGACAGAAAAATGCCCAAAATAAAAAGCAGAGGTCGAAGGTTCAGCATAGTGCTTAAATCCTTTGAAATCGTATGAAGGTGGTTAGCTGCTACGCAAACCTTTAGAAGAAGAAAGCACTCGGTTGGAAGAGTTTCTCTACTTCACCAACAAACTTCTTGTTCACGAGGAAGAGAATAACGTGATCTCCCTGTTCAATAATGGTGTTGTCGTGCGCCATCAGTACTTCATCGTCACGGACAATGGCGCCAATGGTGGTACTCGGCGGTAACTTAATTTCGCCAATCTTCTTACCGACAACTTTAGAGGTTTTTGCATCACCATGGGCGATTGCTTCGATAGCTTCTGCAGCACCACGCCTTAGTGAATACACATTACAGATGTCACCTTGCCTGATATGGGTCAGTAGTGCGGAAATGGTGGCTTGTTGCGGTGAGATCGCGATATCAATATTGGCTTCTTGAACGATATCGACGTAGGCCTCACGTTGAATAAGTACCATAACCTTCTTGGCACCCATACGTTTAGCCAGTAGCGCAGCCATAATGTTGGCTTCATCATCGTTGGTGACAGCGATAAACACGTCGGTTTGATCGATATGTTCTTCAAGCAGCAGCTCTTGATCTGAGGCATCACCACAAAAGACGGTGGTATTATCGAGTTTTTCCGATAGCTCCTCAGCTCGCTCTTGTCTGTGCTCTATCAGCTTGACGGAATGGTTACGTTGCAGTTGTTTGGCTAAGCCAAAACCGATATTACCGCCGCCGGCTATCATGATATTGCGATAAGTATTATCGAGCTTTTGCATTTCACTCATCACTGCACGAACATGGCGACTATCGGCAAGGAAGAAAACCTCATCATCGGCTTCGATGATGGTGGTTCCTCTTGGCAAAATAGATTTACCTTGCCTAAAGATAGCGGCTACCCGGGTATCAATATTCGGCATATGTTCACGCAATGCAGCGAGTGCATTACCGACAAGTGGGCCACCATAATAGGCACGAACAGCCACTAAACTTAAGCGTCCTTCAGCAAACTCGAGTACTTGCAGTGCGCCTGGATATTCTACTAAGCGACGGATATAGGCGGTGACAAGCTGTTCGGGTGCGATCAGCTCATCAATAATAAAACCACCACGAGGACTGTTATCATTTTTCTTGGTTTCGCTATTGATAAATAACTTATCGCGAAGGCCTAAATATTGTTCAGAGCGGATCCGGGCAATTTTAGTGGGTGTACCAAATAACGAATAGGCGATCTGACAAGCGGCCATATTACATTCATCGCTGTTAGTCACAGCAATCAACATATCGGCATCTTCAGCCCCCGCTTCTTTCAAAGTACTGGGATGAGCGCCATGGCCGAATACCACCCGCAGATCGTATTTATCTTGCAAGGAGCGTAATCTTCGTCTGTCATTATCGACAACAGTGATGTCGTTATTCTCACCGACTAAATTTTCCGCTAAGGTGCCACCCACCTGACCTGCACCTAAAATGATAATCTTCATGGCCTTTGCTTTATCCCTTTACTAGGCGTGCGTAATAGAATCCATCCATATTCTCCATCCCCGGAGTGATCTGCCAGCCTATATCATCAGGATTTGGCTGCTCTGAGATCGCAACCAGTGTTGCATCGTCAGCTCTTTCAAGGAAAGCACTAATCTGCTGTGCGTTTTCTTGAGGAAGAATTGAGCAAGTTGCATATAGGAGTGTGCCACCTGGCTTTAACCACTTCCAGCAATGATCTAATATTTTGCTTTGTAACTGAGCCAACTCTTCGATATCGGACTGCTTTCTTAACCACTTAATATCTGGATGACGGCGTATGACACCCGTGGCAGAGCAAGGAGCATCAAGTAAGATGCGATCAAATTTTTCACCAGACCACCAAGCATCAATATCGGCCGCATCGCCATGAACGAGCTTGGCATTTAGCCCAAGACGATCGAGGTTTTGCTGCACTCGCTCAAGACGGTTTTCATCAAAGTCGACTGCGACTAATTCGATATTCGCACGTTCGAGTAGATGGCAGGTCTTACCGCCGGGAGCGGCACAAGCGTCGAGAATCAACTCGCCATCGACTGGAGCCAGTAACGTCGCAGCCCATTGTGCTGCGCCATCTTGAACGGAAGCTGCACCAGTCTCAAACCCTGGAAGTTGCATTACATCTTTAGGGCTCTCAAGTAAAATCGCATCGCTACTTTTACCGGCAGAGGCTGGGATATCAGCTTCGGTTAATAGCGCAAGATATTCATCACGGCTCTGTGAGCGCATGTTGTTGCGCAACCACATGGGAGGGCGTTGATGGCTATTTTCAATGACGGCTTGCCAGTTTTCAGGATAGGCTTGCTTTAGGCTCTTAACAATCCAAGCTGGAGTGTTGTACATCAAGGTGTCGTTGTCGGTTGGTAACGGCTTTTCTTGACGTTGAATATTACGTAGTACACCGTTGACGACTTTAACAAGGCCATCGAATTTCAATTGACGACAGGCTTCGGCTGTTTCGGAAATCGCGGCATGGCTTGGGATGCGAGTGAAATAGAGTTGGTAGCAACCCACTAGCAGCAGTTGATGCAAAATTCGCTGCTTACCTTTAAGCGGCTTGGCCATACAATCGCTGACCAACTTGTCTAGTTGCGGTAGCTGACGCATCACACCGTAACTGAGCTCGGCTAGCAAGGCTTTATCTTTGCCACTTTCACAATGCTTCTGTTGTTCGGGCAGAGCTACTGAGAGTGAGATCCCTTTTTCTAGTACTTGAAAAACGACCTTTGCCGCGAGTGCACGCAAATTCATATTATAAAGCCTCTTTTGTACAGTTTAAGCGTGTGCCAGGCGTAAACCATTCACCACGAGAATTCAGGATATCACCGACATTGAGCGGTTTTTTTCCTGGAAGTTGCATATTTAGCAGCGTCAGTACGCCCTCACCAGTCGCGACATCAATACCTTCTTTGCTTGCAGAGATGATAGTACCGGCCGCAGCGTTAGATTCAACAAGACTGATCTTGGCCTCTCTGACCTTAATGCTGGCATCTTGATGCGTGAAGTGACTAATTGGCCAAGGGTTGAAAGCTCTGATCTCACGCCAAAGCTGTACTGCTGGCTTATTCCAATCAAGCTCAGCTTCCTCTTTACTTAGCTTCTCTGCGTAGTTAGCCAGTGATTCATCTTGTTTTTCGGCAACGAGTTCACCTTTTGCCAGACCTGCTAACGCTTCTATTAAGGCGTCAGGCCCTTGATCTGCAAGTTTTTCATATAGGCTAGCTGAGGTGTCGTTATCTTCGATTGGCAGTTGCGTCTTTAAGAGCATATCGCCAGTATCGAGCCCGATATCCATCTGCATTATGGTGACACCAGTTTCACTATCACCAGCCCAAAGTGCACGCTGTATCGGAGCCGCGCCGCGCCAGCGAGGCAAGATTGAACCATGAACATTGATACAACCTAGCTTTGGCGTATCTAAAACCACCTTAGGCAAAATGAGTCCATAGGCCACTACAACCATGATATCCGCATTAAGGCTGGCCAGTTCCGCTTGTGCTTCCTCGTCTCTTAACGATGCTGGTTGAAAGACTGGAATGTTGTTTTCCATTGCCAGCATTTTAACCGGGCTGGCTTGTAGCTTTTTGCCTCGGCCCGCAGGCTTGTCTACGCGAGAGTAGACGCCAATGACATTATGTTCAGAGTTAATCAATGCTTGAAGGTGACGAGCAGCAAAATCCGGTGTACCAGCAAAAATAACGTTTAATGGTTTCAAAAAATCTCTATCCTTTTTTCTCTTCAAGACGCGCGGCTTTTTCAAGTTTTTGCTTTATTCTCTGTCGTTTTAGTGGCGACAGGTAATCGACAAACAACTTACCTTTTAGGTGGTCTAATTCATGCTGTAAACAGATAGCAAATAAACCATCAGCTTCTAAGGTAAATGCATTACCTTCGCGATCTAATGCTTTTATGGTGACCAATTCAGCACGTTCGACATCAGCATAGATCCCAGGCACGGAAAGGCAGCCCTCTTCATTGGCGAAGTGGCCGCTACTGGCTGTGATCTCTAAATTAATAAAGACTTTTGGTCTTTCAACCTCATCTTGAAGATCCATCACGATCAATTGATGGTGGTAATCAACTTGAGTTGCGGCTAGCCCGATCCCTTTTTCGTGGTACATTGTTTCTAACATGTTATCTATTTGAGTTTGCAAGCCAGCGTTAAACTCGCTAATAGGCTTGGCAATCGAACGTAGTCTCTCATCTGGGAAACGTAAAACTTTTAATAAATTCATACTTAAACTCTTAACAAGTCTGTCAAATCTTTATCAGTTGGTTATACTGACTTTAGCTAATGCTTCAATTTTAATCCTTAGTGACATCCAATAACAGCAAAAGCTCTCTATATACGCAAACTAGTTCAAAGTGCTTTATATTTCACACTCAGTTCTAGCTTAGAGATTAAATAGCTACCAGCATGGAAAACCCCATGAAACGACTAATTTTACTCGCTTTAATGACATTTAGTTGCTCCATATTTTCGGATACTCTTACGTTGAAGTCAGGACATCCGGATTCTTATGTCGTTATTAAGGGCGATACACTTTGGGACATCTCAGAAAATTTTCTTAATGATCCTTGGCGTTGGCCAAAATTGTGGGGCGTTAATCCTCAAATAGCTAACCCTCATCTTATCTATCCGGGCGATCGTTTAACATTAGTGTTTATTGACGGTGAGCCAAGATTAGTTTTAAAGCCTCATAAACGTAAGAGTCCCGCAGGTCGAATTCACGCTAAAGGTGATGCCATACCAGCCATTGATCTGTCTTTGATTAGCCCTTACCTTGTTCAAAACCGAGTCGTCGATGGCGATTGGTTCGATGATCAGCCTATGGTGTTGGGTGGAGAAAGTGAATCCAGACATCATATTATTGGTGATGTACTCTACATTCAAAGCGAACTCACTGTCGGTGACAAATTTGGCGTTTACTCAGAGGGACGTGAGTTTGTCAGTAAAGATGAGGGAGATCTTCTTGGCCAAGAAGTGGTGTTAACTGCAAGTGGTCGAGTGATTGAATCAGGTCCTATCTCTAAAATTAAACTACTGAGCAATTTTAGAGAGACCAAAGCTGGATACCGTATTTTACCAATCGAAGACGATTCACTTCTCTCGGCTTATTTTATGCCAAAGCCGGCAACGTTGCAGGAGTCTGCATCGATACTCGCATCTGAAAAGCACTTAAGAGAGATGGGTAAACTCGATGTTGTCTATCTCGATAAAGGGGAGGATGACGGCGTTGAATCCGGTCATGTATTCTCTATTTACCGCGACGGTATCGATATAGTCGTCAATGGTGATGGCGTGCCAGTATTACCTAATGAGCGAAGCAGTTACGAAGATCTGATTAGTAGCGTCTCTTCTGATAATGCGATTAAGATGCCCGATATCTATCGTGGTCGATTAATGGTGTTTAAAGTGTTCGAGAAGACAAGTCTAGGTCTCATCATGGCAAATGAAAAAACGGTTCGAGTGGATGACAAGTTAATTCAACCTGATTCTTTGAATTTGCTAAGAAGCTTTGCCGATTAATAACATATAGTTTCACTGAACTCGACACTTAGAGTTCTGTTTACCCAAGGGGGATTATATAACTGACACACTGGTCGACTGGCTAGTTGTTAATGCCGTCTCCGGGCTTGGACCAGCTCGGATCCAACAGCTACTCACCTACATGGATGTAGAGCAACTTAGGCAGATGTTAGAGCATGAAAAGCATGCACTACCTCTGCCAGAGAGTCTGCTTAAGCGCGAGCTTGTTCCTAATTTTACTTTGGTTGAAGCTGCTTTAGAGTGGCAAGAGTCGGCAGATAATCACTCCATTATCTGTTTCGACGATCCTAATTATCCCAATCTCTTAAAGCAAATTCCTTCGCCACCGCCTATTTTATTTGTTAAAGGCGAGCTGGGCGCATTGTATCCACCCAGTATCGCCATTGTTGGCAGTAGAGCAGCTTCTAGAGCTGGTTTACAGCTTGCCTATGAGTTTGGTAAAGAACTCGGTGGGCTATCGCTTGCCGTTTGCAGCGGGATGGCTGCGGGGATTGATGGTTCAGCGCATCAAGGGTGTATCGACAGTGGTGGAAAGACTTTGGCCGTCTTAGGGACTGGGGTCGATGTTATTTACCCTAAGCGGCACCGTAAAATATATGAAAGTATTCAAACCAATGGTGCCATTATTAGTGAATTCTGGCCTGGTACTCAGCCTTTTTCTGGTAACTTTCCGAAACGTAATCGTATTATCAGCGGTCTATCTCTAGGTACCTTGGTGGTTGAAGCTTGCAGGAAAAGCGGTTCGTTAATTACGGCAAGATTGGCCGTTGAGCAGGGCAGAGAGGTTTTTGCGATTCCAGGCAGTATATTGGCTAATAATAGCCAAGGTTGCCATGACTTGATTAAAGATGGAGCAAAACTTGTCGAGAATGTAGCCGATATAATAGAGGAAGTATCAGCTTTATGTGATTTTCACCTTGAAGAACTGAAAAACAGTCACCATATAGGGGAAGAGAACGCTTCTGATTTGCCATTTGCCTCACTGTTAGCTAGTGTTGGATATGAGGCCACTGCAATTGATGTTGTGGTTGAGCATAGTGGAAAAGCCATAGAGTTAGTATTAGAGCAAATGCTTGAACTTGAGTTACAAGGTTGGGTCGCTGTAGTACCCGGTGGTTATGTAAGAATAAAGAGGAGCTAGCCATGTTTGATATCCTCATGTATCTGTTTGAAAACTATGTTCACAGTGAAGTTGAGTTTCTCGTGGATGAAGATGAGTTAACACAAGAGTTAACGCGTGCTGGGTTTCACCAGTCCGAAATTATCAAGGCCTTGTCTTGGCTTGAGAATTTAGCTGAGTTGCAGGAAGGGGATAAGCCCTATTTGTGCAACCATGCTCAACACTCTTTCAGAATTTACACTCAAGATGAGATGGATAAGCTTGATGTTGAGTGTCGTGGTTTTATTCTGTTTCTGGAACAGGTTGAAGTATTGAGTGTAGTGACTCGTGAGATGGTTATCGATCGCGTCATGGAACTGGATGAAACGGTTCTTATTCTCGAAGATCTTAAGTGGGTTGTGCTTATGGTGCTATTTAATGTGCCGGGTAATGAGTCAGCCTATGAGCAGATGGAAGATCTTATTTTCGAGCAGCCTGATGGTAGACTTCACTCGTAGTGAACCGCATATTTTTGCGAAAAAGAAAGGAGGCTAAGCCTCCTTTTTTGTGTCTGGCCGTAAATGTTCCATACATTTACTGGCATTTCCACACATCCATATGGGTCATAGCGTTTGAAGGGATTTGTGTCTAAAACTCATCGTCGTCTCAACACTTCCCCCTCCAAGATTAAAATCACTTAGTAGTGCAGATGTTTCTCATCCAGTGTTAAGTGAGTTGGCTTTAAGTACTCTCGGTAACTGTATCTGTTTTGCTTGTGAAGGGTAGGTTTAGCCTCTTCTGCATCATCAAACTGTTCGACTTGCGTGTTGAGCCAATCTGAAAACGGTTGTTGATGTTGCGTCAAATCGGCTAACAGAAGCTCATAGCCTTCAAAGTAGTCCGTCTTTAGATACTTGCTTAACTGTACGAAATCACTGTGATGATGCTCAGCTAAGAACCGCACCGCCATATAACTCCATTTGTAAGTTCTGTCTTGACCATCTTTATATTCGGTAGCGAAGATCTCTTCTAGTGACGGCGCTTTATCAATATCACGCTTAATAACTTTAAGCGTACTTGGGTTTGAATCCCCTTTTGAGATGTATTCAGCTAACCCTTCAGACCACCACACCATTTTCGATGGGAAATGTCCGAAACCACCATATTTTGCAAAGTGACCATCCAGATAGTGAACATACTCGTGGTTTAAGTTCCAAATGGCGAACTCTGGTTGGATCCAAAACTGCCGATATGCAAAGAAGGTTGCCTGATTACCTGGTTTAGAGGGCGTGCCCTCGATGTACATGCCACCATTATCAGTGCTTATGTCGAATAGTAGTTGGCCATAAGCATTATATTGGCTCCAGTTTTTAAAGGCGACGACCCGTAACGCAGTATTGAAATCATTGGGAGTTGCTTGATTTCCCGTTTCAAGAATCTGGTGGAAGCTCGCTTCCTGTGACGTTAATTTAGAGCAACTGAGTGCCAGCTCATCTTCGTTCAGGTCTTGAGCCAAGATAAACAGGCTATCGGAGCAAGGATGATTAATGGGTAAAATGTCAGTCAGTGCTGGAATACGACAAACATCGTTGTTCTGTTCACAACTCTCTTTCCCTGCAAAGGCGTTGACATGAAAGCCTAAGGTATAGGTGTCTTTGGCATTATCTCCTCTTGCGGCGATGTCCGTTCTCGCTATATCGGCAACAGCCGTGTCAATATAACTTTCTGCAACGGTCGGTTCATCATTTTCACTTGCTGGCAAAGCTAAGCGGTAGAGTCCCAACGCCCAGTACGCATTAGCCTTTGGCCAATCGTTAGCCTCTCTTATGCTATTTGGCGATTCAGCAAAATTCAGCAATGGTTTAGCTAAATCCAATGCAATGATTTGCTTGTTTAATTCGCCATCGGTATCTTTTCTTGCATTGTTAAATAGCATGCCATAGGCCCTGAGCGTTTCCCAAAGCCCATAATCATTAGCTGTGCTAGTATCACTGCTTGCAAGCGAGTTAAGCTGACTTTCGAGCTGAGGAGTCAGTGTTGCTAAGTGCTTGGCGCGGTCATTATCGCTATAGTAACGATATAGAGTGACGGCGAAATGCTCTTGTAAGCGAGCTGACAGACTAAAAAATGGCTTAGCTGTGAGTTGGGATAAACCAAAAGTCAGCGTATTGATACTGTCGCTATCGAGCGTATCTACAGGGCCAAAATAGCTAAAGGCACGAAGATAGTAGAGGAGTTTGTCGGCTTGTTGCACATTTTCTACTGAAGCTAGTGATAATCCGACCTGTTCTAACATTGCTTTAGTTAACAAGGGGCTACTTGCATCAAATAGCGATGATTCAGTTGCCTGTGTGACGATATCTATCTGAGTTTGATCTAAGCTTAGGTCTGGGGTTGAGCTGCAGCCTGCAAGTCCGATAAAAGTGAGGGCAATGATAGAACGACGAAACATAATAACTCCTTATTTTTTTGGATACAATATACATAAGTGTTGTGAATATAACCAGTAATAAGAGAGTGTTTCCCAGCACAGCCATAGCTTGATAAAATATGACCATATAAGGTAATTGAGATAAGCATGTCTAAGATCGATCAACAGCTATTTAGCTCCCATGAGCATGCACTGGAAAAAGAGTATGAACTCTGTCCTAAGTGCGGCAGTGAGCTATCAGTGAAAAACAGCAAACATGGTGGTTTCATTGGCTGTAATAATTATCCCAATTGTGACTACACCAGACCATTGGTTCAGCACGAGTCGATAGAGACTCAAGTGATTGATGGGTCATCTTGTCCTGAGTGTGGCAATGAACTGGCAGTTAAGTCTGGGCGGTTTGGCATCTTTATCGGTTGTACTCACTATCCCGAATGCAAACATATTGAAAAGCATGATCAAGAGGAAGCGGGTCACGAAATTCCCTGTCCTATTTGTAAAAAAGGTCATGTTGAGCATAGAACTAGCCGTTTCGGTAAGACTTTTTATGCTTGTAGCGGATACCCTAAGTGCAAATTCCTCGTTAACTACCCACCTGTAAACGAAGCTTGCCCTGACTGCGGTTTCGGTATTTTAGTTGAGCGAAAAGGTGCTGCTGGTGGACGGGTTGAATGTCCGCAAAAACAGTGCAAGTACAAGCGAGCTATATAGCAAGAGGCTTACTCTGTATAATCTTTCTTTTTTTGGATTAGATGAAAGTCACAGTCGATTGATTAATTTAAGGTTTTTCTATGTTAGAACAAACGCCTGCTGAAGTTAAACAGGTTATAGAGAAAGGTGGGATAATTGCGTACCCCACTGAAGCAGTATATGGATTAGGCTGTGATCCCGATAATGACGTCGCTATTACTCATTTATTATCATTAAAGAAGCGGCCTTGGGAGAAAGGACTGATACTCGTGGCGAGCAATTATCAGCAACTGCTTCCGTATATTGACGACACTAAGCTTACTGAAGTGCAGCTTGAGCGTGTATTCAGTAAATGGCCTGGGCCGTTTACCTTTATTATGCCGATTAAACCCGGTATCTCTCATCTGCTTTGTGGCAGTTTTAATTCGCTTGCGGTGAGAGTGTCCTCTCATCCAACGATTCAGGCGATCTGTCAGCAGCTAGGGAAACCATTGGTCTCTACCAGTGCAAATCATTCAGGTGAAGAACCTGCAATGAGTCGAGATGATATTCTTGCTACGTTTGAAGGTGAGATAGACGCATTGGTAGCAGGCTCTTTGGGAGCACAAAGAAAACCCTCCACGATAATAGATGCCATCAGCGGCAGCATATTACGTTAGTAAATAAAATTAATAATTAAAAAAGGGAAACATCATGTCTGTGCCAGACACCAGTGTCGTAAAAGCGTTTTTACTCGATCTTCAACAGCGGATTTGTGATGGTCTGGAACAGCTAGACGGGGAAGGAAAGTTTAAAGCCGACTCTTGGAAACGAACAGAGGGTGGTGGCGGCACTAGCCGTGTATTAACTCAGGGGAAAGTATTCGAGCAGGCCGGTGTCAACTTCTCTCACGTTACTGGGGCTTCGATGCCTGCTTCTGCGACGGCTCACAGGCCAGAACTTGCTGGGCGTAGTTTTGAAGCCATGGGGGTCTCTTTAGTCATACACCCTAATAATCCTTACATCCCGACAACGCATGCCAATGTTCGTTTTTTTATTGCGCAAAAAGAGGGTGCGGATCCTGTGTGGTGGTTTGGCGGTGGATTCGATTTAACCCCTTACTACCCATTTGAAGAAGATGTGATTGAATGGCATCAACACGCTCATGACTTATGTCATCCGTTTGGTGAAGAGGTCTATCCGAAGTACAAGAAATGGTGCGATGAGTATTTCTACCTGCCCCATAGAGACGAGACGCGTGGTGTTGGTGGTTTATTCTTTGATGATCTCAATGCAGAAGGCTTTGAAACGAGTTTTGCTTTCATGCAAGCCGTGGGTAATGGGTTCTTAAGTTCATATGCCCCAATTGTTGAGCGTCGCAAAGAGACTGAGTACGGTGAGAAAGAGCGTGATTTCCAACTCTATCGTCGTGGTCGTTATGTGGAGTTTAATTTAGTGTACGACAGAGGCACACTATTTGGTTTGCAAACCGGTGGACGAACCGAGTCCATTTTGATGTCAATGCCGCCACTAGTACGTTGGGAATACATGTACACACCAGAAAAAAACTCGCCTGAAGCTTTACTATATACCGACTTCTTAACACCTAAAGATTGGCTCTGTTTGAACAAATAGAAGCAGGTTTTGCCATAGACGTTGAATATCCAATGCAAATGTCTATGGCCTATTCACAGCTTAGACTAACCAAACTATTGCATATTTGGCTATTGGTTACGCATGTTGTCAGCAAGAATGCTGATCGCTTGATAGATGGCGGTTTGATGCTCTGAATTGCTCACCTCTATCTCAATGGCATTCTTCATACAGAATAACCATTGATCCCTCATCTCTTCATCTATTTTGAATGCCATATGACGAGCCTTTAATGCGGGATGTCCATATTTTTTCTCGAATAATCCTGGTCCGCCTAACCACCCGCTAAGAAATTCAAATAACTTCTGTTCTGATGCAGCTATTGGCGCTTGATGAATGGAAAGTATCCCGAAGTGACAATAGTTTACGTCTAGCAACTGTATGCGTAGACTGACAGTTCTCCTGCACGTCAGATAAACATAGAGAAGAGTCATGACCGATAGATATGCCGTTTTTGGAAATCC
>SAMEA5043660__coassemble_518_pt1 | contig 16463 bp, 13 predicted proteins | sample SAMEA5043660__metabat2_high_PE_003 | metagenome-assembled genome bin SAMEA5043660 (sample SAMEA5043660) | Gadus morhua | reverse complement strand
ATTATACGCTTCTAGTAGGTTGAGTCAAGTGTTTTAAAATATTTTTAAATGGTTATTTACTTTGCTGTGCATAATAAAAACTATTTAAAATCTTACTTAACTTATCTCATTTGCCTACCTGACTGGCGATGCCGTGTCAGTGGTTGCGGATTATAGGCATATCAGCCCAGAGTGCAAGCGGTTTTCGACTAAAAAGTCATGTTTTTTGAGATGTCTTTATTAGCCACATCATACCCACCACTTACCCCCTGAGTTATCCACAAAAGATGAGTAAGAGGTGAATATTTATGCGTTTTATACGGGATCTTGGTGGATGATCACTTCAGCATCATCGAATGCTGCTCGGATCCTTGCTTCAGTTCTGTCGGCAATGGCATGGGCTTCTTTTAAACTCAAGGAACCATCAAGTTCTAAATGACATTGAATAAAGGTCGTCTTACCTGACTCGCGAGTTCTAAGATCGTGTATACCTCTAACAAGGGGATCTTCTTGGGCTAATTCTACAATTTTTAAACGAGTGTCATTATCTAACTCTCGATCCAATAATGACTGTATTGAGCGATGCCCTAATCCTATTGCTTGTTGTCCAATGAAGAGCGCAATCAAGACGGCAAACAGTCCATCTGCCCACCACCAACCATATTGGGCGAGTAAAAGTGCTAGAAGAACTGCCGCATTAAGGTATAAGTCTGACTTATAGTGCAATGCATCGGCTTCGATCACAGTACTTGACGTTGCCGCCACCGCCTTCTTTTGTAAAAGCACGAGTGCAAAGGTAAGAACTATTGCTATCACAGAGACCAAGACACCAACCATCGCGTGATTGACTGGTGCAGGATTAATTAAACGATCACCGCCATGGAACAGGAGTAAGAAAGCTGAACCGAGAATAAATGCAGATTGTGCTAAGGCAGCTAAAGGTTCGGCTTTGCCGTGACCGTAGCGATGGTCATGATCAGCGGGAACAATGGCATAGCGAATAGCAACAAAGTTAACTAATGACGCGAGTCCATCAGCGAATGAGTCAGTCAAGGAAGCTAGCATACTGGCAGAGCCAGAATAGAGCCAGGCAGCCATTTTTATAATGATAAGGGTCAAGGCAGTTGCCACGGCAGCGCGGCTCGCTAACTTGACCCAGAAATCGTATTGGGAAGTTTGGGTCATAGGATCACATTACTACTAAATATTTACTGTAATAGTAGGAGAAGAAGATGATCCTAAGTGTATCTTAAATCATTAAGAAAAGCCGAGCCTTAGTGGGCAGCTTTACCTTCACCCTTCTTGTTGCGTCTTTTTTCAAACTTCTCTTTAAACTTTGCCTTCTGCTCAGGTGTTAGCAATTGATAAATGTCATTTTGCACTTTTAGCATAGCAACCCCTTTTGCTTGACGACTTTGCTGCTTAGCATTAATGAACTCTTGTGCCTTAGCTTCATCAAAATTGTCTGCGCTGATCAACGCGAAAAACTCTGCTTTATTCTGTTTACGCGCCTCTTTAGATGAACCTTCAGGCTTCATCGATGCTCTTTGCTCTTTTACTAGTGCCTTTATCTCTGTTTTTTGACCGTCTGTAAGGTTTAAGCCTCTAAACATTTTACGGATATCACCATGATGCCCCGTACGTTCGCTTTTCATATGATGCGATTTATCTTTATGCTCATGATCACCACCCGCATACACAGTCGATGTCATTAATGCTGTACTTGCCACTATGGCAAGCAGTCCTGCTTTGAAAGTATTCTTTTTCATCATTCTAGCCTCATCAATTTATAGGGGAACTGCTCTCGCAATTTTCACAATCTAGTGTAGCGAGCCCAATGTAAGTCAGGGTTCCAGTTTCGTAAAACACTGTAAATATATGCGTAGCTCTGTGTTTTTAACTATCTAGCAGACATTTACGTAGACTTACATTGATAAACTACAATTGACATCTAAAAGGGTATACTCATCTCGTTAGTATATAGTTTGGGAGCAATGGGAAAGAATGAACCATATTTTATTGATTGATGATGATTTAGGACTGTCCGAATTACTCGGTCAGCTTTTAGAGCTTGAAGGTTTTAAGCTGACGTTAGCCCATGATGGTGAGGCAGGCTTAGCATTAGCCCTTGAACAAAAATTCGATCTTATTTTGCTCGATGTAATGCTACCTAAACTCAATGGATTTGAAGTTTTAAAAGCATTACGAAGCAAAAAACAGACCCCAGTGCTAATGCTGACAGCCAGAGGAGATGAAATTGATCGTGTCGTTGGTCTTGAAATCGGCGCCGATGACTATCTGCCTAAACCTTTTAATGACAGGGAACTCGTTGCGCGTATTAAAGCAATCATTCGTCGTACCAATATACAAGCTGACGAGGCTCATTCTAGCATCCATGAGTTTGGCGACATTAAACTAGACCCTAGCAGGCAAGAAGTTTACTGTCAGGATGTGTTGCTAATACTAACTGGCACAGAGTTCGGGCTTCTCTTCGAGATGCTGCAAAACGGCGGCGAGCTAATAAGTAAAGACACCTTAAGTGAAAAGGTGTTGGGTAAGAAGTTAATGCCTTTTGACCGCAGTTTAGATATGCATCTTTCTAATTTACGCAAAAAGTTACCTGAACGTGCCGATGGTCGCCCTCGAGTCAAAACAATCAGAGGAAAAGGCTACATTTGGCTTCCATAATGTCACCTGACAAAATTCCTAATCGCATATTCATCAAGTTGCTACTTGGGTTTTGGCTTTGTAGCTCTATCATTATAGCTGCGGTGGGTTTACTGCCTTTACTGCAGCAGAAGCACGACCGTGCACCTCTGCCGCAGCATTTAGAAAACCTACTTTCAAGGCAGGCGAACCGTATTAGTGAAGAACCTAAGCTGCTTGAACAGCAAAATCTTAGGCGTCTTAACCATCGTCGAAATTTTAAAGGCAAACCTGTTCGTCTCTATTTAGTCGACGATCAAGGCAGAGTAATGAACACCGACAAGGTTTCTCGCGGCTTACGGCGCTTTATGCTGATGGCAGATGAAGTAGATCAACCTATTAGCCATCAATTTAAAAACGAGTTACTCTTCGGCCCCTACAATTTTGATGTATTAGGGAGACAATACTCACTCTTTGGAAGACTGGCCGATCACCACCCCAGACCTTGGTTCTTCTTCTTCGCAGAAAATAAACTACTCACTTTAGGGTTAGCCATAACCTTGTCGGGCCTACTTTGTGGCCTGCTTGCCTGGCATCTTGGTAGGCCCTTACGCACCTTGAAACTTAGCGCTAATGCACTGGCAAATGGCGACTTAACCTGCAGAGTCGATGATGAAACAACCAATCGAAAAGATGAAATAGGCCAGCTAGCCCAAGCATTTAATAGCATGGCCGATTCTGTTGAGAATATTGTGAACAGCCAACAGAGACTGATTAGCGACATATCACATGAACTTCGTACGCCACTAACACGCTTACAGCTCGCTCTCGCCCTGTCCCGCAAAAAAGGTCATGAGTCAGCTGAGATAAGTCGAATTGGCTATGAAGCTGAGCTGCTTGAAAAGATGATTGCTGAGCTGCTGGAGTTATCTAAGGTCAAACTCAATGCTAATGAGAGTAAAAGGCACCTTGGCTTAGCTGAAACATTAGGTCAAGTTTTAGATGATGCTGAGTTCGAAGCGGAGCAACAGCAAAAGAAACTGTTGATCGATATCAGCGAAGAGATAGAACTGCCTCTTTACCCTAGACCTTTATCAAGAGCCATTGAAAATTTACTGAGGAATGCGATCCGCTATTCAAACTCTAGTGTGTCTATTCAGACTATTGAAGCTCAAAGTAAAGTGATGATTGAGATTATTGATGATGGCCCTGGTATCGAGGATGAAAAAGATCTTAAGGCCATTTTCAAACCTTTCTATCGCCCTCAAAGTGCTAGAGAACGTGAGTCTGGAGGGTGGGGCTTAGGATTAGCTATCGCAGAAGCCGCTATCTTAGCTCATCAAGGACAGATTTCAGCTGAAAACATTCAACCACACGGATTGAAAATAACCATTAACTTGCCCACGATATAGTTATACCAATAATGGGATTGGTATTACGCCGCCTGAACAACTTCGAGTTCACTAAGGCGGTATAACCACTTCTCGAAACTCACTTGATCTGGAATGCGCTTATCAGAATGTCCCATCAAGTGAGTTAACGCGTAACTAAACTGATAATAAAGGTTTTCATCGTCATAACGCTTACCCGCATCATCACAATTAATCTGGGCACCACGTAGGTAATTTGCAACCAACTCCCCTCGATCAAACCCCTGAACCAGCCCTATTTCTTTGATGAGCTCCCTGTTCCAATCCATATATGCCTTATAAACAGACTCGAACGAAGCTAGATTAGCTGCAGTAGCTTGCTCTTGTAACTCAACATTAGGTATCACCCGAGCAATAACGAATCTTTGGTATAACAAATCATCCCTTAAGCACCAGCAGTGATGCATTAAAAAGCGCATTAGCGGATCAACGTGCTCTATCTGATCAACCACTGTTCTTGCAAGCCTTCTATGATAATGAGCCGTGGCAACTGACATCACTAGATCCGCTTCTGTCGGAAAGTGATTATAAATGGTGCCTTTCGATATCTGACTGGCATTAACCAGGTGTGAACGGCATAAATCAAAACTCTTATGCCCACGTAAACAGCGTTCAGCAACCTCTGTCAAATAACATCCTCGCTGCTCCCAACTACTCATATCGACCTCTTCACACTTTAAACATAAATTTAATTCAACTTCACATTCATAAAGTATCAAGTTATCAAGCAAGGGGGTATTGAGTAATAATGATACCACTATGAATAAACGTAATAGTCGATGTTAAAAATAGAACTGTTAGAGAGCTTTATTGCCATTGTCGAATGTGGCAACCTTTCCAAGGCTGCCGAGAGACTATATCGAACTCAATCTGCAGTCAGCTTGCAAATTAAAAAGCTAGAAGAGATTGTGGGTCAGTCTTTACTCTTGAGAGACAATAAAGGAGTCACGTTAACGGATTCAGGCAGGACGCTTCTAAACTATGCCTATAAGATGATGCAACTTAGCTCTCAAGCGATTGATGAACTAAAGGTATGTCAAAATCGTAAAATAATACGACTTGGAGTGCCAACAGACTACATTTCAAGATATCTAAGCAGTTGTTTGATTGAGTTTATTCGTGAATTCACCTGCATTGAGCTGGTCATCGACACAGATGTCAGCGGCAATTTATATAAACGTCTCCAGAAGGGGGAGTTTGATCTTATTGTTGCGACCCATTGGCAACCTCCAACCAATGGTGAGCTTTTGTTTGAACGCCATTTTCACTGGGTAGCCGCTAAACATGGTAGCGCTCATTTACGTGACACGATCCCTATGGCTCTTTACCCAGAAAATTGCCCCATACGTGCGCAGGTTTTTGCTAATCATCAATTATCGATGAGACCCATTAATGTACTGCTATCAACGCCATCACCTCAAGCACTTTGCATGGCAGTTGAAAATGACTTAGCTATCGCTCCCATTGCCGAGTTTCGTATTAACGATAAAATGCAGATACTTGATCCCAATGAACATGGCTTACCGCAGTTACCGGTGTTTAACGAGTCTTTATATTTGAATCCTGAGACGCAAACCGACGCCACATTACAGTTAATAACCTTAATGAAAGCCAACGTTGCAGAGCTGGCTGTATTGCCTAACGCTTTCATTGATCTCGAAAGTGAATCTCATTAATTGGCATACGATTAAATAAGTTTACAAATTCTAGGGGCGGGTAGTTAGGATAGTCCTGCCCCCCCAACTACCAGCACTTATCTAATGATTACCACTTAACTTTGGTTAAATCACATTGAATAACTTCCCCTTTTTTTGCTGGGGTACCTAGGTTATTTGCCGATTCACACAATAAAGTCGTGCCATAGTCATTACGCGTATCGTGTGCATTACTACGGGCCCAAACAGATACAATGGCACGCTCTTGCGGTTTAACTTCACAACTACCGTCGATTTCAAATCCGTGTATCGTATTTGGGTGGAAATAGATCAGAGGATCTTGTTCTGCACTGCCAGATAACCACATCGCGTTTATATTAAGTTGACCAGCGTCAAACTGAACACGCCGTATTTTATTATCTTCATTAATGGTTTTAACTAATGGAGAGTTTTCGCGAATTGCCATCGTTTGAAACTGATTAATGCATGCAGGTATGCGCATGTTGTAATACATCTCAGAAATCGCATGATTATGAAATGGATATAAAGTATCAACAACTTGCACTGTCATTCCTACTTCTGCACCGACTTTCTCACCATTGATTTGATCAATACGAAGTAAACCCCAGTGGCCGAAAACTTCAGCATAGGCATAACCACCACGAATATTGCTAAAATTTTTGTCATTACGCTTACTTTCTTCTGCGTACATTGGGAACCAACCTGCAGATGCCCAAAGATTTGGCAAAGAGTTAGCACTGATGTCATAAGGGAATACCGCTGGCATCTTAATTTCGTTACCTGTCACCATTTTGTAGAAGTTTTCAGTGAAGCTATAACCGAACTGTTGAACTTCTTTATCGACCACTTTTTTATCAAAAAACTCTTTAAAAGTTGTACGATCAATCCATTTAGCAACGGGAGAGCTCTCAGTTAACTTACCTCCTGGACTATAGTTCCAATTAATCTCTTTGCGGGATCCAAAACATTTTTTAGCTTCATCAGCATTGTTAAGTACTTGATGGATATTTTTTACCATCAATTGCATATCACGCTGATCCATCACACATATTTTTTGACCACCTTGAGTGGAATCAACCAGAGCGACATCTGAATTCAAACATTCACTACCATTATCATTGGTCAATGCAATTGCAAAGCCTCTTAGATAAGTTAAGGTTTCATCCCATAGAACATCGATATATTTTTGCTCATTCACACTGTATTTAGGTTCTGCACCTAAACATTTGAATTCAGCTCCTTGGATATCTTTAGGATCAAGAAAGTCAGGAATACCTGTTGCTATAACGCTATTAGAACAAAACAAAAAACCAAATATAATTTTTCTATTCATACCATCTCCACTGTTCATCAATAAATAGCCAGCACGTTTCGGGAAGCTTAATAGCGAAGAATTTAATTATTGGAAAGTGCGCAATCTATTTGAGTAAATAGATTGCGACAAAAATTGGAAAAAAAGTGGAGTTATCCATTAACAAATAGATGACTATTCCTGATGTTTATCATATTTGAACGTATGACAATTGCTACAGATAGGCTTCTTAGCCACATGCTCACCGTGACACTCTACGCAAGGTAACTCTTTACCGTAGTGTAAGTTGTTGTGTGGGTTCTGCCATTTATCCTCTTCGCTTCGTGCACTTTGCTCAGCTAAATCATCAACATCATGACATTGCAAACAAGCTTGATCTGAAGGAAATTGCTTAATGCCATTGTCATGACACGCCTTACAATCTTTACCAATCACTTCTTTATGATAGTCACGTTGCTCAATTGCCTGAGCAGATAGCGTTAACAAGCAACCCAATGCTAATGCTAAAACAGCTTTTAATTTACTCATTACTCATTCCTCATTTTAACTGGCAGATTTAGGCTTTCATGATGCTGCGGGCAGCAGTCATCCCCATCACCATACATTCTGGAATTGAGCAACTACCTAAGCGACTCACACCATGAATACCACCAGTCACTTCACCAGCGGCGTACAAGCCTTTAATTGACTTACCAGTAAGGCTATCCTTAACCTCTGCTTTGGTATTAATCTGCACACCACCTTGGCAGTAATGCACTTTTGGCCATAGGCGAACCACTGTAAATGGCGCCTCAATGAACTTGCCTTTAGCTTCAGTCATGTTCTTACCAAACTGAGGATCATTTTGAGCCTTAACGTATTCGTTATACTCTCCAATTTGCTGCTTAAGCGGTGTCAATGGCACCTCAAAGTGCTTAGCTAACTCTTCAATTGAGTCAAACTTCCAACCTACGTTGTACTTAATCACTTTCTTGGTGTTCGGGTGTTTTTTCGAATCTTTGTAGCTTGTGATCAAAATAGGTGGCAGTGCATCGCCCTTGGCATCACGACAATTCAATTCAGCATCTGCGCGAGTTTTACGATCAGCGATTTCGTTCATGAAACGTTGACCCGTTAAACGGTTAATTGCGATTGAATGCGGAAAATTATAGATTGAATAGTTAGACACATAACCGAAACCGCCTTCATCGGGCGACGCCCAAGGACCAGACTGAATATGGGCTAAATGAACTGGAACAGCACCAAGACGGAACATCTGATACATACCTTCACCTGTTGCACCGGGGGCATTAGTACAACCAACTTCCGCTGTTAAAGTAGGATCTTGTGACATACGCAAATCAATATTTTGTGCAAAACCTCCCGTCGCCATAATAACGCCGCGTTTCACACGAATGTTGGACGTTTTACCAGGTTGATCTTCACCAAAATAATAATTATCACGCATTTTTACGCCAATAACTTCATCATTTTGACCAAGAATAAAACCTTCAAATTTGGTGCGATTATGAGTGTGCACCCCTATTTTACGGCACTCTTCAAGCAATGGCTGAGTGATACCCGCGCCGCAGCTCACTGTAGTTTGGTAAGTACGAGCAACAGAATGTCCACCTAACTGCTGTAAGTAAGGGTGATACTCAGCTCCGACATCCAGTGTCATCTGTAATGCTTCCATTGCATGCTTAGCAATATGATCTAGCAGAGCGACATCAGCAATACCACGACCAGCATTAACCTGATCCTGAACCATAGTATCGACAGAATCTTTTATGCCTTCTTTTTTCTGCATCGGTGTCTGCGGGGCTGCAAACAAACCACCATTAATGGCTGAATTGCCGCCGTAGTAAGACATTTTCTCAAAAATATGCACATCTTTTGCGCCTTGACGCGTAGCTTCAATCGCAGCCGCGAGTCCCGCAAAACCTGAACCGACAATTAGAATTTCAACTTCTTTGTCCCATTCAACTCCGTCCGTTTTTTCAGAAATTGCCATCGCTGGCGCTGCTATTGCGATACTTGCAGCTCCTATTCCTTTTATGAAATTACGGCGTCCAAGCAGATTATTTGTACTCACCGGTCATCACCCTTATTATTTTAATTGACGGAGAAATTATAGAGTTGGAATGACTTCCAAAATGGGAATGCAACGCCAGTTGTGTTTATTGAAAATGATTAGATTTCATAAATTGAAGTTAAGTCTAAAATTATCAAACTTCACAACCTCAGTAGCAGAAAGGAATGAGTTCCAAAATTCGATCCAGACTTAAACCAATCGGTATAGGTGCAAAGGAAAACAAGCGCTCTTAAGACATGGCTGTTAAGCTGTGCCCATTGAACGTTCAAAAGAATGACCCACTGGATATGGAACTAGAAGATATCTATCGGCAGGATTTAAGCTTGCTTATCGCACTGCAAATTTTAGTTGAAGAGTGTAGTGTCACTCAGGCAGCGAAACGCTTACACCTAAGCCAGTCAGCCACGAGTCGCATTTTATCCCGCCTTCGAGAAATGCTTGATGACCCGCTATTTTCCCGCGTTGGCCAAAAATTAGTGCCGACACAATTCGCACTAGACTGCTACCAGCAACTGCAACAACCCACGGGGCAGCTCATCGAAATGCTCAGCCCGAGAGCTTTCGTTCCCAGCGAGTGCCATCAACACTTTACTGTTGCTGTGACAGATTATGCGATGCAAGCTCTGATCCCTTTCATTCTGCCTGACATCTATTCCAAAGCACCAAATATCAAATTAGAGATCATTCCAGTACAGCATAGGGAACTGCAATCACAACTGAGTGTTCAAGGCGCTGATATGGCTATCTGTCGTGCCATTGGACAAACTCAACAATTGAACCAAGAGTTTCTGGGAAAAGTCGGCGTTAGCTGCCTGTTGTCTTCAACGCATCCACTTGCCAACCAAACATTAACCTTGAAGGATTACCTGCATTTTCCCCATGCAACCATTGCCATCAGCGACGGAGTAAAAGCCTTACTTGATGCAGCAATTATCAGTTACCCGCCAAGAAATGAGCTATTACGTACCCCACATTTAGATAGCGCCTTGGCATTATTACAATTTCACCCGGCCATTATCACCCTGCCTGCAGGCATGGCAGAGCTTGCCGCCTCCAAGCATAGATTAAGAGTCAAACCACTCCCTTTTGATATTCCGCCGTTAAATTACAACCTGTTTTGGCATTCAAGGGCTGAATTAGATAAAGCACAGCAGTGGTTAAGAGGAGAGGTCCGCCAATCAATACGTAGATTACTTAAGGCTGAATAAGTATTCCAGACACAACCCCCTTCTACACAATCTGACCTCCAAGGGCCAAAGATACTCCAGATATCTTTAATGGCATTCCCCACATCCCTGTGGGTCAAGGAGGGAATGCCATTAAATGTAAGGAACATTTATGGCCATGGTGTTCGGGGATAAGTATATCCTTATACAAAAAGCCCCGCTAATTAGCAGGGCTCTGTTTAACGATATATTCAAAACAATGGATTACCGGACTTTATAAGTAACAGTTCCTGTTTGAGTATCTCCGTCTTTTGTCGTATAGGTATAATCAAAAGTAACACTGTTTTCACTGCCCACCATATCATCAGCAAGGTAGATATATGTGTAGTTTGAATATCGATAGCCAGAATCCAAACTGGTCCCAACTTGAGGATAATAATAATTATAACTAAGGCTTTCATTTTGAGCAGCTTTCAACAAAAATGTCTTATTTGCATAATATGGATGACCATCAGCCACCACTCTAATTTCCCTTTGGTAGTCTTGAGCGACTCCATTTTCAATGTATGACGTTAATGTAAAGGTCAGTTCATTTAGGTTATTAATTGAAGTGGGTGTGTAAAGCACTACATTATTTGAATTTCCGCACCATCCACAATTTACTGCTACATCAGCGGTGTTTTTTGCAACAATTAAAGCACCATTAGTTGTGTGGTTTCTATTATCCAACACAACATCATTCACATTAAATGCAGCCTTGGATACATTAAACGCTTCAGAATCATCACTATTAACATTTTCCTCTTTATCAGCAATCACATTGACTAACTTACCCACACGGTACTGATATTCTCCATCAACGAGTTCACTGACTGGAGAAGCGGTTAATTTAGTACCGTTAAATGTTAGTTCAACACTGGTATCTACAGCCACTTGCTCTATAGATACATAAGTTGTGCCTGGAGTAATCCCCTCATCATTCTGAGTGTTACCTGGGATGATAGTCACAAAATCATTAGCTAAAAGTTCAACACTTGTCTGCTTATTACTTTCTTCAACTAATGCAACTGGCGCAGAGTAAAATAGCTCGAGGGTCGTATCTTTAACATTATTGGAAAGAACTTCTATTGATGGAGATTGGTAACTAAATGTTGATAAATTCACCGCTAAATTCAGCTCGCCCTCTACCACTTCCGTTTTAAAGTCTCGATATTGAGAGCCAGAAATAGAAACAGTGTATTGCTGTTCAAACTCTGTTTCATAAATATTCACATCAGCACTCGTATAATTAAGATCGCCAACCTTAAAGCTCGGAATTTCAACACTAAGGTAACCACGATAAGCAGCATCTAATACATATTGGCCTGTGGCAGAATGATAATCAAAATACGCATTTCCATTATCATTGTTTCCTGAAGATACGCGCGCGCCCTCTAACACTTCCCCCTGTTCGTCTAATACGGTTAATCGTAAACTGTATTCATTTAGCTGGTTGATCTCATTGAGATAGAGGGTGTCTTCTGCCCAAACCTTACTTGCACTCAATAATTGAGATGCTGTACCGTTCTGGTCAAGCTCTAATTCAAAGTCATTAACACCATCACTATCAACGTCAAGTTTCGCATGAATTTCTGTTGGGATCCCTTCAGCCAATGTGAGTTTATATTCACCAGTTTCCTTTGTGAAACTTGCTAAATCATCTGGCTGCTGAAGTACCAATCTATAAGCATCATATCCCTGATTGTTACTTACTTCATAAAGAGGGTATACAGAGAGATCTTCAACAAAAGTATTCTCTCCAGTCTGAAGTAGAGTCAGTACTTTCTCTTTAGGTTTTCCAACGATAAGTTCACCCAGAGCCTGATTAACCACTTGCCCTTGACCTGATAATTTCGTTAAAGACTTATATGTCATTGCAACAAAAGCTTCTGAAGGACTGTCTACTTTTAACGTGAAGTCACTATATGCAGGCTGCTTCTCCAGTAAAATTTTTGTATCAGATATAGGTACGGGAATTGACCATTCACCAGAAAACTTAATTGATACCTGAGCATCAGACAGGTCAACATCGTCAGTCGCGCCTTTCAAGGTGCCCGATAAAGTGATTGGTAAAGCATTAGTGGTATTCTGATCTTGCAGTAGTTGGTTTTGTGCTTCTAAAGCTGCAACAACATCATCGTTATTATTATTATCTTCAACTTCAAGACAGCCAGACATTGAGAGCGCAGCTGAAACAGCTAACGCTAATTTAATATGATTAGACATTAAATAATTCCTTTTATTCTTATAGTGATGAGTTCATTCAATTCGTTGATGAATGAGCCATTGGAAAATTGAGATTGGGGTGTTTTCCTTAAACCCAATCGTCAAATAAACAGCCAATAAGCAACAAAAACTTAACAAACAAAAAAGGAAATAACAACTATGAAAGGGATGAAGAAGACTAAAAAGAACATTAAACTAAATCATTGTTATAACTTAGATAAATCATTCAGCTAAACGAATTAAAGAAGTGAATTAAAACTCGGTATAGGGAGGTTTTGTCTCCCTATACTTTCTACATATTACAGCTTTACGAGTACTCGACCTGTCACTTGGCCTTTCACTATCTTATCTGCGTATGCAGGAACTTGATCTAAAGTGATAGTTTGTCCGGCTTGTTGATAATAGCTTTCAGGTAACAGTTCCAGTACTTGTTTCCAAGCTGCTTGACGCTTTTCAAATGGGCAAGAGACAGAATCAACACCCAGTAAGCGTACGCCACGAAGAATAAATGGCATCACGGTTGTTGGCAGAGCAAACCCACCAGCAAGACCACATATTGCAGCTGCGCCGCCGTAGTTCATCTGAGCTAACGCCGTTGCCAGGACTTTATTACCGACAGTATCAACGACACCTGCCCAACGTTGCTTTTCTAGCGGTCTAGTATCTTGCTCTAATTCGCTACGCTCAATCACTTCGGCAGCGCCCAGTGAGCGAAGTAGTTCACTGTTTTCTTCAGCTCGACCTGTGCTAGCGACAACGTTATAGCCAAGTTGTGCCAACAAGGTAACAGCCACTGAACCCACGCCACCACTTGCACCAGTGACCAAAATATCACCTGACTCAGGTTGAATATTTGCTTCCTGAAGTGCTTGCACACAAAGCATAGCTGTTAAGCCTGCAGTGCCAATCATCATCGCCTTTTCGGCATCACAAGCTTCTGGCATCGGCACTAACCAATCTGCGTTAACACGTGCTTTTTGAGCCATGCCGCCCCAATGGTTTTCACCCACTCCCCAGCCAGTTAGAATCACTCGATCGCCCGCTTTATAACGAAGATCAGAAGATTCAATAACAACACCCGCAAAATCGATGCCCGGCACCATAGGGAAATTACGAATGATACGCCCTATTCCTGTCACCGCTAAACCATCTTTGTAGTTCAGTGATGAACATGAAACGTCCACCAGCACTTCACCTTCTGGCAGATCTGATACCTGAAGCTGACCAACATTTGCCAGGGTAGATTTACCCTCTTGAGTTAATATAAGTGCGTTGAACATGGTGAACCTCTCTAAAATGATGAAGTGACATGATAATGGAACACAAGTCATGACTGAAGTGCATTATTTGCATTGAGTTAATGTACCCACTGCATATTAGTGCTCTATAACATTATCCCACTTTCCCCTAACACTCAATTCGACCAAAAGTGCGATTTCACTCTACGGATTTCTCTTTTCGAAAAGAATACTTAACGGCTTTTCACTTTATGGGAGTACTGATTAGCGAGTAAAATATTAACCATACTAAATAGATGGATATTACCCCGATGGCTTTTCAAGATAACCTAGTTAAGATCATAAGCGACCCTAATTTATCACCAAAACAAAAATCTAACTATTTAGCGTTAGCCGCGGAAGCCAGCTTACCTTATCTGCCCATGTCGAAAGAGATCAGCCAAGCAAAAGAGGCTGGGATTATCTGTGATATGTTTGAAGGCCACGCACCTTTTAAACCTCGATATGTACTGCCAGATTACGCCAAATACCTGCAGCAGGGTTCTCAATATTTAGAGCTGACACAAGCCACCAATTTAGATGAAGCCCTTAATGCGTTAACGATTATCTACTACCATGTCCCATCGGTCACAAGTATTCCTGTTTATCTAGGACAATTAGATGACATCTTAATGCCTTACACTGATGGCATTGACGCTGAAAGCATTTACCGTAAGCTCAAGCTCTTCTGGATAATGTTAGATCGCACCCTTCCCGATGCCTTTATGCATGTGAATATTGGCCCGAGCGATAACATTATCTGCCGTACTATTTTACGAATTGATGCTGAGCTCAAACAGATCGCGCCAAACCTAACCTTTATGTACGACCCCGACATTACGCCTGATGACCTATTACAGATCGCTACGAGTAACATCTGCGAATGCAGCAAACCGCATATTGCCAACTACCCTATTCACGCTAAAGCCTATGATGGCCAAGGCTTCGGGATTGTCAGCTGTTATAACTCACTCCCTTTAGCAGGAGGCGCGAACACTTTAGTCCGCCTCAACCTCAAGGAAGTAGCATTAAAGGCACTGAATGTTGAAGATTTCTTTGCCAATACTTTGCCTCACTACTGTCAGTTAACTTACGAATTAATAGAAACCCGGGCTAAGTTCCTCCATGAAGAGTCAAATTTTTTCAATAGCTTTTTAGTCAAAGAGGGCTTAATCGAAGAGTCCCGTTTCGCCCCGATGTTCGGCATTTACGGTATGGCTGAAGCAGTTAATATCCTGCAGAACAATCCCGAATTAACTGAAAATGATCTTGAGAAACCAAGTAAACACTATGGTCATAATCAAACAGCAAACCAACTCGGGCACCGCATCTCTAAAGCGCTGGATACCATAGTTAAGTCAACGCCAGTCACCTACGGCTACCATGGCCGCGCCCTGTTGCACTCACAAGGCGGCATTAGCATAGATAAAGATGTCACTCCCGGCGTTCGTATTCCTTACGGAACAGAGCCCAACCCAATAGCCCATATTCAAGCGTTAGCCGAACATCATCAATACTACACCTCAGGGATCAGTGACATTCTCACCATTGATGAAACCGTGAAATCCAATCCACAAGCCATGTTCCAGCTCTGCAAAGGTGCATTAAGTTTAGGATTTAGAGAGTTTACCGCTAACGTTGCATCCAATGATCTGGTTCGAGTCACGGGTTACATGATCAAGCTTTCTGATATCGCAACCTTTAAACAGCAAGGCTCCCGTACCAATACCACAGGGCTAGGCGCAGAGGCAGCTGAAGTGACGGGTATTTTGAACCGAAAACCGAGAGTTGCCGCACAAGAGTTATCGCCTAACTATGCAGAATAAACTGGCAACCGTCAGTCAGGTATTGCCTTTTTCTTGTGTTGACGGGCCTGGAAGCAGGCTCGTTATCTTCCTGCAAGGGTGCAATTATAACTGCAAGAACTGCCACAATCCTCATACCATCGATTGGTGTGATCATTGTGGTGACTGCATTTCCACTTGCCCTACACAGGCACTGACTTTAGTGACGACAAAAGGCATCTCGCGAATAAATTGGAATAGTGACCTTTGTACTCAATGCGATATATGTTTATCGGTATGTCCTAAGCAATCTAGCCCAAAGACACGTCAATACGGTATCGACTCTCTAGTCACGCTGATTCACCATCAACGCCACTTTATCAACGGCATCACAGTCAGCGGCGGCGAAGCAAGTTTGCAGCTGCCCTTTATTATCGAACTGTTTAAAGCGGTTAAATCCACTGAAGCGTTAAGTCACCTTACTTGTATGATCGACACCAATGGCAGCTTAAGCATCAGTGGCTGGCACAAGTTACTTCCTGTTCTCGATGGTGCGATGATCGATCTAAAAGCGTGGCAGGAAGAAACACACAGATATATTACCGGCCGCGACCATCACAGAGTGTTTCAATCACTCGAACTGTTATCACAACACGCAAAGTTATATGAAGTGCGCTTATTACATATCCCCAATATCAGCGACTTCGATTCTGAGATAGAGGCCGTCGCAACCTATCTTAAGCAGTTACCTAACAGCGTTCGAATCAAACTCAACGCCTTTCAACATCACGGTGTCACAGGCGAAGCCCGCCAATGGGGCACTTGCAGTGAAGCACAGATGCTTGAGTTAGCGG
>SAMEA5043660__coassemble_511_pt1 | contig 17135 bp, 9 predicted proteins | sample SAMEA5043660__metabat2_high_PE_003 | metagenome-assembled genome bin SAMEA5043660 (sample SAMEA5043660) | Gadus morhua | reverse complement strand
GGCCGCAATAGATGGGGGCGCGAAAGGTTTAAGGATCGAAGGAGTTGAAAATGTTAGTGCTGTTGCCAAAGCAACCTCAGCACCCATCGTCGGCATTGTTAAGAGAGACTTAACTGACAGCCCAATACGTATTACTCCGTTCATCGATGATGTCAGTGCATTAGCCCAAGCAGGAGCCAGCATCATCGCTTTTGACGGCACTGAGCGAGCACGCCCTGCCTCGATGTTAGATTTGCTTGATGCTATCCATCTTAATGGCTGTGTGGCTATGGCTGATTGTGCTGACTATGAGACAGGCTTAATGCTCGCAAAGCATGGCTGCACTTTTATTGGCAGTACCATGTCAGGTTATATCGATTTAAATAGAACCCCCAATGAACCTGACTACCCACTCGTCACTCGCTGGGTTGAGCAAGGAATTAATGTCATTGCTGAAGGGCGATATAACTCGCCAGAACGTGCAGCTAAAGCCATCGAACTTGGTGCATTTTCAGTGACCGTTGGCTCAGCGATCACACGAGTTGAACATATTACCCAATGGTTTGTCGGCAGTATTGATCATGCGGCTAACAGCGCAATTGAGAACTAGAACACACAGTAAATTAGTCAACATTTGACGACTAACACTCTGATAAAAATAAAGGATGGTCGTTAATGATTATAGCAATTGATGTCGGTGGCACCAAGATATCTGCAGCGCTGATGAACCGTGGTGAAATCATTGAACAACGTAAAATGGAATCCGTTATTCACAGTGATTTACTCAACTTAGCAAAACACCTCATTAACCTTTGTCACGACTGGGCAGCGAAGGCAGAATATGTGGCTATTGCTTGCACCGGCCAAGTCGGCGGTGAGTATGTTAACTTTCTTTCTGCTAAGCAGAAGCTGCCATTAAAATCACAGCTTGAAAGTGGTTTTAATATGCCCGTATTTATTATCAATGATGCAGCCGCAGCAGCTTGGGCTGAGCACTGCATGTTGAATAACCTCACCACCGAAGTGAATCAAGCATCCAATGCCTGCGGCAATGCTAACCATACCTTAGTTTATATTACGGTATCGACAGGCATTGGCGGTGGCATGATCCAAAACGGGCAATTGGTCACCAGCACAGATGGATTTTGTGCCCATTTAGGCCATGTGTCAGTGCAACATAGCAGCCAGCAATCAATTAAGTGTCACTGTGGACGAGTCAACTGTGCCGAGGCCATATCCTCAGGTACCGCTATTGCAAAACAGGCTTCATTAATTTTAAACAAAACGGTGAGCTGCAAAGAAGTATTTGAGCAATATCTCGCCGTGCCTGCCATCGCAACACTAATTGAAGATGCCAGTAGCGCTGTCTGCGACTTAATTGCCAATGTGAAGGCCATAACAGGGACAAACATTGTAATTTTAGGCGGCAGTGTCGGCTCAGTGGAGGTATTCCAGCAACAAGTACTCGCGAAAGTTGCCAATCTGCCAGACATTTATCAAGTCAGCATTACACGACCTAAAATGGGTGCTGATGCCGATTTAATCGGTGCATACTTTTACGCCAGTAAGAAGATTCAGACTCGATAAGTTTAATATTATCAATCTAGGACAGGACATTCATGCAAGTTATCATATTAGAAAACCCAGAAGACGTTGCACAACATGCCAGTCATTGGATTATTGAGCTTATTTCTAAAAAAGCTAAACCAGTATTAGGGCTCGCAACGGGCAGTACACCCATTCGTCTTTATCAAAATCTAGTGAAAAGTCATCAAGAAGATCACATAGATTTTAGTCATGTAACCAGCTTTAATCTTGATGAATACCACAACATTGATGCTGACAACGAACAAAGCTATCGTACTTTTATGAAAGTGAATCTTTTTGACAAGATTAATATTGATCAAAAAAATACTCATTTACCAACCTGTAATGAACATGAAAACCCGCGAACCCAAGGCCTTACTTTTGAAAAGCAGATCCTACAAGCAGGTGGCATTGATCTACAAATATTAGGGATCGGTGCAAATGGTCATATTGGGTTTAATGAACCGACATCAAGCTTATCTTCTCGAACCCGGTTAAAAACACTAACAAAGCAAACACTACAAGATAACAGCCGACTATTTAATTCAGATGAATACCAACCAACAATGGCAATGACCATGGGCATTTCAACAATATTAGATGCACGATATGTTCTTTTGATGGCGACAGGTAAAAGCAAAGCCACTGCAGTTAATGAAATGATAACAGGCCCACTCTCAGCGAAATGCCCCGCATCCGCCCTGCAACTACACGAACATGCCATCGTTGTTTTAGATAAAGCCGCAGCAAGTGAACTCGCTAACCAAGAATACTTTATTTGGGCAAATGAAGAGCATCAAAAAATAAACACATCTTACGGTTTATTTTTGCCAAGCATATAAGACCCACCACGAAGATCACCCCCACCAAACGCAACCAAAATTAACGCTAAGCCGAATATGAGTCGCGCCTTGATGACTGTATTGTCGTTGAACTGAGAAGCTCAGCGGGATCGATTTGCTGGTTTATACTTTCAGTAAAAAACACCAATAGAAAAGCCACCAATTAAATATTGATGGCTGTATATATTAGCAATAAAACGAGCTACAAAGCGTTATAGAGCACGGTAGAACTGGCATCGTTTACAAGCGTCTCTTGTACCTTTTTTCATATACAACCGTGCGCTGTCTTATACCACTGGTATTATATCGCCTTTATGTGATCCATAAAGCCAGCCGCTTTCATTTTAACCACCACATCTTCTTTCTCATTTGCAGATAGAGCGCGAATAGGTAAGCGCGGATCGCCAACATCAATACCATGCAGTAGCATCGCGGCTTTCCCTGCAGCAACCCCACCATATTCAACAAGTGGACGGATAATACCGATAACCTTATCCATAAGCTCGGTAACGGTAGCTTGGTCGCCTTTATTGAATGCCTCAATGATATCTAAGTACAGAGGAGCCGCGTAGTTATAAGTACTACCAACGGCGCCAATCGCGCCTACCGCAAGTCCACCAGGTAGGGATTCGTCAACCCCAAATGGGATATCAAATTTGCCATCACAAGCGCGTTTACAACGTTGAAATTCATATAGATCGACATGGTTAAACTTTATGCCGGCAAGGTTTGGGATCAGCTTGTCAGCTTTGATAAGAAACTGTTCCATATCAAACATCACGCCAGACATGCCAGAGTGATAGTAATAGAAGGCTTTAGTCGGAGATGCTGCTGCAACTGCCGCGCAGTAAGCAACAAGATCATCAACAGAACCAGGCTTAAAGAAACATGGAGCGATAACCGAGGTGGCAAAGATATCGAGAGTTTCCGCATGCTTGGTTAGCTCAAGTGTATCCACAATCGACAATGCACCAGTGTGTACGGTAATACTGAGTTTACCTTGAGCTGCAGTGACCCAACGCTCAACCACCGCTTTACGCTCAGCCACAGAGCAATTAAGCCCTTCACCTGTTGTGCCACATATATAAACACCTTTTACACCTTGCTTGATGAGCAGTGATGCGATTTGATCGATAACGTTAAGATTAACGTCACCGTTTTGATCAAAAGGGGTATGAGGAGCAGATATTAACCCAGTCAACTTTTTCATTGTAAACCTCTGTAATTTAATATATTTGTTTGCCGCCAATCCATGTCTGGCTAACATGTAAAGCAGAGTTATTACCGTATTCAAGTAATGTGAAATCAGCATTTGCGCCAATCGCTAGCTGAGGAGTTTCTGTATTTAAACCAAGAAAATCTGCCGGATATACACAGGCCATTCTCAAGGCTTCTTCTAATGACACATCCAGCATCATTTGGGCATTATTGACCGCGGTGATCATATTCAAAGCCGATCCCGCTAACTGTCCCGTTTGGCTTGTTAGCTTGTCGCCTGATAATTGAATTTGATGCCCGTCAAATTCAAACACCTGTTGATCACTGCCAATGGTTGACATTGAATCGGTGACTAACATCATCTTGCCGATTTTTTTTGCGCGGTTCGCTAACTTTGCCGTCGCGGGATGAACGTGATGGCCATCTAATATCAAGCCGCACCAACTGTGCTCATCAAGCAGAGCTGCACCAAGCATATTTGGCTCTCGGGAGCTCAGTGGTGACATGGCATTAAATAGATGGGTAAAGCCAGCAGCCCCTGCGGCTAAGGCAATTTGTGTTGTGTCAAAACTGGCATTTGAGTGACCTAAACACACTTTGACATTATGTGCTGTTAAGCATTTAATTTGTGCTGTTGTGACGCTTTCTGGAGCTAGAGTGACAATTTTCACCCCCAGATCATCTCGACAATAAATCTCTAATTCTTGCTCAGACAACTCACGAATGTGCTCACTACTATGGATGCCCTTTTTAGGCTCACTAATATGCGGCCCCTCAAAATGTACACCGATTATGCCAGCCACTTTATCCTTCATTGCTAAGGCTACTGTATCTGCCGCAGCCCGTATGGTTGCAATGTCACTCGTGATAAGTGTCGGTAACATAGCCGTTGTTCCATAACGGCTATGGGCTAACACCATGGCTTTAAGGGCGGGTAAATTTGTGTCGTGGTTAAATAGGTATCCGCCACCACCATTGACTTGCACATCAATAAAACCTGGGCTAAGTAACCCTGAAACCTTAATTTCCTTCGAGCCTTTAACGGCCTCAAGAGCAATAACTTTGCCATCTTCAAAGCTTATCGCTTGGTTATTTATGATGTTGTTACCATCAAATAGTTGCTCTGCAATTAAGGTGGTTAGCATAATCTCTCTATTGGGTTACTGTTTTCATTTTAACGAGTAAATTGTTAACTCTACTCTCACATTCAGATAGATATTAGCAAGTATGCCATCAACCTGTCATACCAATATACCTCTTAACGGTTTTTATTGTCAAAGTGAAAATACATAATTTGACGAATACTCTTAGCTAGTAGAGTTATGACAGCCGTTTATTGAGTCATTGCAGAGGTTTATTATTCATAAAAATAGGCTAAATCACATTGCAACCATTCACGGTGTAATGGTATAACAACTTAAAATATAGAATAAACTACTGCCAGACGATCAAGGATGACACTCCAATGAAATATATTATTGGCGCTTATGCCACTGCCCCCTCTACCGAACAATGGCATCAAGAATTAGAAACTCAGTATTACCAACAGCTCAAATCACAGGATAGTATTAGTGGCATAGAGCATCCCTTTGTTGGGCGATTACATCCCTATGATGATGATTGGTTTCTTAAGAATATTAATCCCGATTGGCAGTTTGTATTCACCTCAATACCTGGGGTTATGGGCTGTATGGCTAAAAACCCTCACTTTGGTATTGCCTCGACTAATGAAGAAGGAAGACAGGCGGCGCTGGCTTTCTATCAACGAGCACAACAAGCCATATTCAAACTAAATAGCCACTTAGATAGGCAAGCAGTGAGCTTTATAAAGATACATACCGCCCCAAAAATAACCGCCAGTACGCACTCATCCATTGAAGCGTTACAAACGTCTCTTGCAACCATGCAGTCTTGGGATTGGTATGGTGCAAAGCTTGTCATTGAACATTGTGATGCGCACATTGACGGACAAGAGGCAGAAAAAGGTTTTATGTCATTAGCCGATGAAATTACCGCCATCAAACATGTTAATAACATGCATAACAGTGATATTGGTATCAGTATTAACTGGGGGCGATCTGCGATAGAAACACGTAGTTCAACAGGGCCATTGCTGCATATCAAACAAGCCTATGGTTGTGGCTTGTTAAAAGGGATTATATTTTCAGGAGCATCGGGGATTGAAGGTCCCTACGGACAATGGAAAGATACCCATATGCCACCGGCGCAAGCGTTTAATATTCCAAGTTTTGCGCAAGGTTCGCATTTAACCATTGAACAAATCGAACGTTCATTGCAGCAATGCGATTATTCTCAGCTTGATTTTATCGGCGGAAAAATATCAATAAGCCCCAATCAAGCCAGTGTCGACAAACGTGTTTGCTACATTAATAGCTTAATCACTCTATTAGATAAAGTGATCTTACAAAAGGTTCCCAATCCCCAGCCCGCTAACTCCTTGGTCAGATAATTCATGACATGCTGAATCCTGCATCTTGAATTGGTTTGGGTATAACACCCCTCTTGATTCATTGGTATTGCTTAACACCATAAAAAATGGATTACCAACAATGCTATTGCTGGTAATCCGCTTTATCGTTTATGGCTGTTAAACGGCTTATAAAAAATTTTATTGAATTTGCTCAAGCTCAAGGTTGATAAACTTCAACAAAGTACTGCCCGTTGCTTCGTAAATAATACCGATTGAACCATCATTTAAGGTGACAATATCAGAATAAGCACTCATGCCGTACACCAATTGGTGCGGTGTACCAAAAGTCACTCCTTCATCCAAACTCGACCAAATAGCGAGATTATTACGGTTAGGACCTGATGATGTCCCCATCGGTGCTGAGACTAAAATACGATCTTCAACATCACCTGAACGTATCGCTGAATATCGTGTCATACCAATATCCACTTTCGATACCGCAAGGTCATGAGAGGTTTGTGTCCAAGTTACCCCGCCATCAACACTTAAGAAGTGATAACGCGTACCCGCAGCTCCGCCATCATTTCGTGCACTGAGTAATAAAGATCCATCGTTTAACTCAACCATGTCAGCTTCAGTGGGACCCGAAACCGGAGTGAAACTGCCTTTTTGCCAAGTTACACCGCTATCATCACTAAACACCGTTGCGACATAGAAGTTGCTATTAGATGCGCGAATAATCGCAGGGAAAATCAATCGACCATTATGACTACCTTGTGAAGCTGTTTGCCATTGCAACTCAATACCTTGCCCAGGGCCTGGATTAATTGAACGCCAAGTTGGATCTTTAACTTGCGCAGTGACATTAACAGGGGGATTCCACGTCACGCCGTTATCGTTACTGGTGCGATAAAAGATGTAATTAGCATCGTTTGGACCAACACAATTACCGTTTTGAGCACAAAGATCGAGCCATTGCACATAGAAGACATAAACCGTATTAGTGGTTTTATCAACAAAAGGTCTAGGATCGGAGTAATCATATAAAGGATTTTCATGGATAATTTGCACTGGCAACCAAGTGCGGCCCATGTCTGTAGATCGCTTCATCGAGATATTTATTTGACCCGCTTGCCCCGGATCCCCGCCATTTGGACGACCTTCAATAAAGGCCAATAAAGAACCATCACCAGATTGCATCATCGAAGGAATACGGTAATTACTCATACCATCAACCCCTTCTTGTCCACCTTGAAAAACAATGCTTTCAAAGATAGCAGGACCACTGCCAAAGGTTTCGAAGCTGACATTGCGGTAATTAGCGATACCATTACTGCCTGAAGATCCATTACCCCAAACAATGACATTTTGATTGCTCGCAGCCCCTGCCCACGTTTCAATCACAGTGCCATTAAAACTAAAGGTCGCTAATGCAGTTTTAGCATCATAGGCCATTTCGTAAGTATGATACTGCTCGGCACCAGTCGTTGATACGAGTGTGTGGTTGCCACCTGCTTCGAGGTTTGCGATTAAGTCACCATTAGCATTAATGCTTAACAAAGCTAAGAAACGTTGCGAACCGTTGGCATAATAATCTGAGATAGCACCGCCTGAAACAATACGGCTGGTCGTCGTCATTTTCCAGCCTAAGGTGCTGGCATCATTATTCACCTGCAAACTAGGCTGCACTTCCCACTCTGCACGGCCATTCGTCCCATTCGCTTGCCACGCAGCTTGGTTTTGCTCGGTAATTGATGTGCCACTACCTGAATCAGCAGAGTCATTTTTCCAGCCAACAAGTGTAGGAGTGATATCTGTTGAGGCATCAAAGGTGGCTACAAGAGTAGATAACGTTGTTAAATCTTCGGCCTCTTTGTCTGACATAACATTGTCATAAATGCGAGTGTCATATATTTCACCACTGAAATACCATTGACCACCATTATTATCGTAATTACGCCCAATATTAATCGAATCTAAACCTGTCACAGTACTAAGAAAGTTGCTCGTACTACCGGTAAATTCAAGTTTGCCATCAACATATATCTTGGTGCCATCAGCGTTAACCATAATCAAGGCCTTATGCTCTTGATTATTGTTGTAAGTCGTGATGGTTTTAGCATCATTAACAAAAGCACCATTCTCACGCGCATGAACACGCAAAGTGCCATCGCCATTGATCAGTACAGTAAATTCACTTGAACCATCAGCTGAGTTTGAAACACTAAAAAGAGTCGCTGTGGTTCCCGTTGCCTTAAAGCTGGTATAAATACTTCCCCGCGTTAAGGTCTCTACTAATGGTAGATCATTATCATGGGCTGAAAACTGAGTGGATCCATCAAAAGTCAGTAACGAAGTGTCCCACTGCGCAACAATATTCGCTTCACCAGGCAAGGTTGCCACTGCGATAGTAAAAGCTACATTTCTGTAGTAAGCAATGCTGTTGGTATTTGAAGATCCGTTTCCCCACACAATCATATTTTGACTGCTCGCCTCTCCTGCCCAAGTCGATTCAATCACAGCACCATCAAAGCTGAAAGTTGCCAACTGGCTAGTGGCATCGTATTCAATGGCATAGTCATGATAAGCCGCTGCACCAGTATTACGGACTAAAGTATGAGTGCCGCCACCAGCAAGTGATACGACTAAGTCTCCATTACTATTAATGCTTAAAATGGGCAAAAAACGTAATGAACCATTTGAATAATAGTCCGTTACATAAGTACCTGAGACGACCCTACTGGACCATGTCATTTTCCAGCCATTGGTACTCGCTTCAAGATTATTTGCTGTGTTCGGCACTATGCTCCATTGCGCACGTCCAGAAGTACCGTCAGCCTTCCAACTGACCCCACCTAAATCTTGTTCTATTGACCCTATAGCTTGGCCACTTGTAAAATCACTCCAGCCTTGAGTTATAGGGCTAGTTGAAATACTCGCATCAAAGCTTGCGATTACGCTATTCCCATACGCACTACTCGTAAAACAATATGAAGTCATTAGTATGAATAATATTTTGAATATTTTTATCATAATGAATTTAACCTTCCTGTTAATATTACTGTTTAACCTGTGCTTACCCTGTAGTACTACGATAAGACGTGTTTAATATCTGTATAGGCTATTGCTTACATCACAACCTGTTACACAGTTACCTGTTATACCATCACCATAAGAGCATGGGTTCAAAAAACATACAAGTGCTTTTTGATATGACTGCACAGTGGCATTAACCCTATTTTTTTTACCAGTAACGAAAGACGTGACTTTATTCAGACCTTGAATATGAATAAACATAACCAATTGCAAAGAAGATATAAATTATCTATTTATCAAATAGATAATTTACATCAAACAAACTTAAGCATTGATTTTATATCGGAAGAAGTGACTGTTTTTGCATTGTGATACAGGGCCAAGAACCCTGTAACCTGGCGTAGAGAATACAATGGCTTTGTACCTGTTATATCATCGAGGTTGACTCTGAGCTAATCAGTCCAGCTTGTACTCTCAATGATATTGTTTTAATCCTCATACCGTCCTTGATAAACATTAGGGCTACGAATGACTGGTTTAATTTCGCCTGAAATCCAATATAAATCGTCGCCATTTTGCGTAATCGTTAATGGCCCAGCACCGCCAGGGAAAGGTACTCGATCCGCTAAAGTATGCCATGAGTTATCACCAACATCATAAGTAACCTGATGACGACTAAAGTTGATTTCCGCTGTACTCAAAGTGAAATAGTCTTTTTTAAAAGACGTTAAATCATCACCTTTACGTTTGCTCAGTTGCCAAATAGCATTATTGAACACTTCTCTATTAACACCGCCAAGCAAAACCAACTGATCATTTGCAAGTGATGCGACTCCGCCGCCAGCAACAGAGAACGGTTTTTCATCGACGGTAATGGGCGCTAATGTTTTCCAGCGTGCTTTGTTAAAATCAAAGGCATGAGCATCGGTTAACACGTATTTATCTTCTCCTGCCGCTAAATTCAAGCCTCCGAATACATAAAAGTAACCATTATGGTTAATCGCGGGAAAGTCGGCACGGTTTAGCCCCGGTACGGGTGGTGTAGTATCACTATCAATACATTTTGCACGAGTAAAAGAGTATTTACAGACTTGATTACTCACTTGACCATCTTGCAGTCCAGCGAAAAGGTACAAGGCATCATTTTGCCATGCAGCGCCACCTGAGGACCAAGTAAATGGCAATTCACCAATCGCTTTAGCGACAGGGGTTTTAACGCTATCTAAAGTGATCTCTATTATGGAGTCAAATGCTTGTTCGTTATTTTTCCCACCAACTAAATAAAGGCTATTACCAACAACCAAGGTTGCCCCATGACCTGCTTTCATTGGTAAATGGCTATGAGCGACTAACTTAAGCAATGTATTACTGACATCAAATACGAAGATATCTGAGTAAAAATACTTATCCCCGTCATCAAAAAATGGATGTCCCTTCGGAAAGTTGGCCCCACCAGCCACGATTAAATAATCATCGATAAAGCCACTATAAGCGCCTGAAATACCAATAGACTTAGTGAAACCTTCTGCCGCAGGTAATGAGCCCTTTTTGTCCCAAGTGATCCTAGATTTTTTTGCTGTCGCAGCAACAGCATTTAGGCATGATAGTAAAAACACCAATAGAGTAAAACGCAGTAAAACACGAATAAGTGTCAAGAAGCACTCCTGAATTTAAGCTATTTCTATACTGACTAGGAGAGTTACTACTGTTGATAACAGTCCGTCATCAACAGTAGTGGCAGGTCATTATTTTTAACATAATTACCTGCCATGTTGACTGACTAGAATGTCAATTTAACTCCAGCGAAGAGTTGGCGCCCAATCACATCATAAGCTTGAGGAGTCGTGTTGGTTCCTACAGCTGCACTCGTAGCTTGGATATCAGGTTGCTGATCAAGCAAGTTATTCGAACCAATATACACATTTAACGAATCATTGAACTGGTAGCTTGCTCTAACATCAACATAATACACCGCATCCATTGTGTTTAAATCATCAGACAATGTCGTTTCTCCAAGAACACCTTTAGTTTCAGCACGGTATGTCATCTGTGCAAAAAAATTGAAGTTTTCGGTGATGTTATATGATGCATTGACGGTGTAACGGAACTCAGGGAATAACGTCTTACCTAACTTATCGATTTTACCTGTAGGGGTATCAATTTCATACTCGTCTAGGTAGTTAGCAATAAAGCTCAAGTTTAAATCATCAAGTGAATAAGCCACTTCAAGATCAACACCAGCTGTTGATATCGTATCGGCATTTATTGACGTTGAATATATGTTCAATATAGGACCGTCATTCACATCTCTGGAAACTCTCCCGCCACAGGTAGAGTCAAATTGTGAAGGGTCGTTGTTATAACAACGTTCGACCATAATGTCCGGGGAAATGGTAGTAATGCCGTCTTCAATGTCTATAGAGTAATAATCAACTGAAACAGATAAGTTATCTAACGGTGTAACCACCACACCTAACGTTAATGAGTCAGCAGTTTCAGCTTTCAAATCTGGTGAACCACTTTCCGATACCAAGGTATTGTTCGTTTCTGAGCCAGCCAATATATATTCACCGCTTGGATCCGTTGCCATGCGTCCCGCAATAGCAGCAACAGATGTACAGTTCACATCAGTATTAGACGTCCCCGTATTCGTCGCACCATTACATACGTCAATCGTTGGGTTAGCAACACTGGTGGTGCCTGTAGAGAATATATCATTGATATTCGGTGCACGAACCGATCTTGATTGACTCGCTCGAACACGGAATACATCATTAATTGGCGCATCAATGCCTAAACGGTAAGTGGGTAATGTGCCTACGGTAGAGTAATGACCCACTCTGCCAGCAAGACTTAAATTAAGCCAATCAGCAATTGGAACGTAAATTTCACCAAAGACTTCTGCGACATCAAAACTACCATCGATAGGCTGAACAGGGCCTTCACGTGTGATACCTAATTGACGGAAACTGTCAGGGTTTTCAACCGCAGATTCTTCTCTGTATTCAACACCAGCAGCAAAGCCAATGTATTCAAAACCAGCAGACAAATCTAATTCGCCAGAAACAGTACTGTTTATGACGAACTGCTCAACTTTACCCGTTTGACCCGTGCTAACTGCAAGGTACTTTCTTGCTTCCTCAGAAAACCCTACGATACCTGCTTGGCCAGCTAAACTGTCAGTTGTTCCAAATGGGTTCACGGGTAAACAACCGTAAATTCTTGCCGTTGCATCAGCACACTGATATCCCCCATTACCATCAGACTCTATCGTTACTGCTTGTTGCATGTGAGGTATAGAAAAGTCACCACTGTTTTGCTGAACCTGTGATGTAATACCGTAAGTCGCTGTTGTTTTCCAATCCATGTCATTATCAAAATAATAGCTATAGCTACCGGCAACTCGGAAAGTCTCACGTTCGTTCTCTGTGAGGCGATTACCAAATTCATGGGTACGTCTATTTGTCGATACACCATCAAGAGAGGTACTACTACCTGCAGCAGCCATTGCAGCAAGAAGTTGTGATTGAGCACTACTACCAACAAAATACGGACTATCCGCTATGTCGATACCTGTAGTCCCCCCTTCGCCTTTCTTAAAAATATTATTAACGACATCGATTGGCGCTTCTTCCAAATCAACCCGTGCACTTGTTTTTGCGTAGTTTATCTCTATCTCGGCAGATGATTTATCAGAAATATCGAAAGTGATACCTGATGCGATATTAAAGCGCTCATAGGGGGTGACCAAGGTACGGTTTGCGTGTTGGTTATCCCAGTCAGACTCGCCATTGGGTTGATAATTACCGTCTAATAGTGGTTGGTTTTTATTAAAAGGATCGCCATTACCAAAAATCTTCAAATCACCAAAACCAAGTGAAGCACCATCAACATGACCAGGCCCATCTCGTCTCGCGATAGAATTTCTTATACCGTCACCATTGGTATCCAGAAATCTCATTTCATACTTAGAGAAATCTCTATCAGATGAATTTAACACTTCTTGATTAGCATAACCTGCTGAGACCCACGCATTACCTGAATCAAAGTTTTTGCCGTAGGTAAAATCAATATTCTGTCGCCCCGCTCCACCCTCAGTAGAGTCTGCACCATAAAGATTGAATTCAGCGCCTTCAAAGTCTTTTTTAGTGATGATGTTAATGACACCAGCGATAGCATCAGAACCGTAAATAGCTGATTGTCCGCCTGTTAATACATCGACACGTTCAATAATAGCTGTTGGAATAGAATTTAAATCGACCCCGTAGCCTGTATTGGCAGAAACACCTGATACATAACGACGACCATTAACTAACACTAAGGTACGTGCAGAGCCTAAATTACGTAATGATGTAGTTGAAACACCTACGTTACTGCCTGCACCACCAAGAGAGACATTATCGCTTGAGCCATTAATGGCTGAAGTTACCGATGGAATTCTGTTCAATACATCGCCAATAGAAATTGCCGCAACACCTTCAATGCTTTCTTTACCAATTTCAGTAATAGGTGCTGATGATGAAACGTTAGCACTACCTTTAAATATGTTAGAACCAGTAACGGCAATACGTTCAACGCTGTCTTTAACTTCTTCAGCAGCGATGACTGCTGGACTAAGTAAAGCTGCAATACCGATGGACAAAGCTGTGCGACAAAATCTTCTTTGGTTGATATCCATGATTTCCCTCTCTGAATTTTAGTTTTTAGTTTTAGTGTGCAACTGTTTTAATATTTTCGGGTTTATCTACAGCTAATCATTAAAGTAACAATATCCACCCAGAAGTATCATGCAGTCAACCTATCATACCAGTATACACTTATCAACATAAAACAAACAAAAGCAACATAACTGCTACAACCGCCGTGAATTGTCATGTCTCGGCTCCATTAAACTGGAGCAACATATTTTGAAGAGAATTGAATAAAAACTTCGCTAATACAATCTATTACATACAAAAACATTTTGTATTAACTTTCATGTAACAAAGAGTGACATTTCTTCTAATGGCAACTCATCAGCATGAAAGCGATAACTCGTTTCAATGACAAGTAATTCAAATATGCAGTAAAAAAGTCTTATAGCAGGTTATTCGCTTAGATTTGAAGGAAGATGTACTAGAGGTTGGCCGCTGGAGTGTAGGGAGAGAATGAGATATAGAAGAAAAACCTGCATGGCTGCAGGTTTCTGTATTTATGCGAGTCAGTTAAAGAAGTTTACGCATCTCTGCCCCACAGCCACGCGGCGCCTCTGACGCCGGATGATGCGCCATATTGATTCTTAACCACGGGTGTTTCACATTCCCTGCCTAATACATAAAGTGGCAGCACTGCCGGGAGCTCACTGTAAATGGCATCGATATTTGATACGCCGCCACCCAATACGATGACATCAGGGTCCAGTATGTTGATCACATGGGCTAAAGAGCGGGCGAGTCGGTCGATGAAACGTGTAAAGGCTTGAGTAGCAAGCTCATCTCCTTGGGCCATCATCTCAGCTATCTCTATTCCACTAGAGGCTTTGCCACCCGCTTCGCAAAAGTCACGTACAAAGCCAGTGCCAGAGATAAAGGTTTCGATGCAATCTCTGTTGCCACAGAAGCAGCTTGTTGAATGGTGCTCTTCTGCCGTCATCCAAGGTAGCGGGTTATGTCCCCACTCACCTCCAATACCGTTGCCACCAGCATGGACTCGGCCATTTATCGCAATACCCGCACCGCAGCCGGTGCCGATGATAACGCCAAATACCACCCCTTTATTTTTGGCTGCACCGTCAACCGCTTCAGACACTGCAAAACAGTTGGCGTCGTTAGCAACCCTCACTTCTCGTTTTAATCTATCACCTAAATCGACATCTAAGGCATGGCCATTGATCCAGGTTGAATTGGCATTTTTCACCTTGCCGGTAAAGGGTGACAGTATCCCTGGAATACCAACTCCAACACTTGCTTGTTCACCAAGTAACTGCTCAGCTTCTTCAACAAGGGTCACGATGGCATCTAACGTCAATTGATACTCTCTGGGCGTTGGGATACGCTTACGAAAGGCCTCACCGCCTTGTGCATCTAAGGCGATTAACTCAATTTTAGTGCCACCTAAATCAATACCAATTCTATACATCTGCTCTTCTCCAATAATAACGCACGACTCTAAAGGCGTAACGGGTCAATGACATGAAATATCAGGCTGTTCATGGTATTGAGGTAGCCAAAATATGTCAGATAAACTCAGCGTCATCTCTGCTTTAGAGGTCAACAAGAAAGGACTTTGAATTTTTGAAAGCTGCTCACTGGTCAATTCGAAACAAGCGAGATCAACGGTTATGTTGTGCCAGCCAGAGCCAAGTGCTTGTTGAAACTCATCAGCTAACTCAACACTTGTCCTACAGGGTGTGTCGCAAACAAGTGATAATTGAACACTGCTTGGCTTCAGGTTATCTAACTTTACATCGAATGACACAACCGTATTATTCGATGCGTATGCCCGAAGGTCTTTAGTGAAGTTAGCACCAAACACCACCACGCCAGCTTCGGTGCCATCTAAGTTCAGCTTGCGGGCATCTTCCTGCACCATTCTGTCTATGGTTCGCATGTTAACAGGACCATTCGTCTGAATACTCGAACTGATCATCTCCTGTTTATCTGGTGTGCCGATGGATAAATGCCACGGGGCTTTGACGACGTTATTGAATATTGCCAAGGGCTGCAACGGTGTTAAGTCCACCGCCTTCACTTCTGACACGACAGTTGATACGTCTTTATCGCCGTAGGACAAACCATAGCCATATTCAAACAACGGCTGGTAATCAGCATCGAAACGATTGACCACGGTTTGTTCTAGTGTTGATGGCCACGAAAAAGAAAGTTTGCCAGTCATGTCGGTATCTATCTGCCCATCAGGGGTTGAAAACAACACATCAGCAATCGCATCTCCTTCGCTTCCAGGAAGCCAAGCGGCCACAAACGCATCAGATGCATTGAGTTCAGGATTAATCCATAACGGTCGACCACTGATAAAGATGGAGACCACGGGGATCCCTTCACTCTGAAGCTTTTTCAGTAAGGCTAAATCTCGCTTATTGCCCCTTTGATACTCTAGATTATCAATGTCGCCATTGCCTTCTGCATAGGGCTCTTCGCCAAATACAACAATGGCGACATCCGGGCGATTTTCTGCGGTAAATGCCCCCTCTTCATTGAGTGAAACACGACCACCCGCATCGAGTACCTTTTGCTCAATGCCACGGTAAATTGAACTGGCACCAGGAAAGTCGCTGTTTTGATTATCCGTTCCCTGCCATGTCAGACTCCAACCACCAGATTGTTTCCCAATATTGTCAGCGCCATCGCCAGCAACTAATACATTCATCTTGGGAGATAAAGGCAGAATGTTGTTTTGGTTTTTCAACAAAACCAATGACTGCTTCACGGCTTGTTTAGCCACTGCTCGATGACGCTCATGGCCTATTAACTCAAGCTTGCCAGATAACGGACGCAAAGCAGGACTGAGTTTATCAAATAAACCCGCACGAACTTTTACCCGTAAAATACGGCTAACCGCGTCGTCTATTCTTTCAAGGGGGATCTGGCCATTCTTCACTTCGGCAATCGTGTTTTCATACAAAGGTTTCCACGCATCGGTGGGCACCATGAAGATATCAAGCCCGGCATTAACCGCTTGAGGGCAGCTTTCATTCGAACAACCCACTATCTGTCCATGACCGTTCCAATCACCGACAACAAAGCCATCAAATCCCATTTTGTCTTTAAGTACATCAGTCAATAGATAGCGATTGCCATGATTCTTCACACCATGCCAACTATTAAAAGAGGCCATCACAGATTGTGCGCCCGCAGTTAACCCACCGACATAACCTTGACCATGAATATCAAATAGCCCTTGTTCATCGATGACATTGTCTCCCTGATCATCGCCCTTTTGTGTGCCGCCATCACCGATAAAGTGTTTCACTGTTGAGATGACATGCTCAGACGATAGGAAGTTAGCTTCATCGGCCTTTCCCTGTAGGCCTTCAACAATCGCTT
>SAMEA5043660__coassemble_510_pt1 | contig 17445 bp, 14 predicted proteins | sample SAMEA5043660__metabat2_high_PE_003 | metagenome-assembled genome bin SAMEA5043660 (sample SAMEA5043660) | Gadus morhua | reverse complement strand
TATTTGACTCTAACGCTTCCAAAATAGAGCAATGCTCTGCACTCTCAGGGCCACCACAGCAAGCATCCGACAGACGCTGAAGCGAAACTTGAAAATGATTTAATTCTGTTATTCTCTCATTCACATAAGCAAGTTTACTGTCTACAAGCCCTTTAACATCAGCGCAGGCCCAATTAGATTTATCAAGCTCAATAGAAAGCAGTTCAGTGATCTCAGCTAAGGTGAAACCAACGGCCTTAGCTCTTAATATAAATCGTAACCGCTCAACATCGTTGTCATTATAGAGGCGGTATCCTGAATCACTACGTGACGATGGCGTCAACAGGCCATGCTTTTCATAAAACCTTAATGTGTCAGCTTTCACTTCGCATTGTTTTGCCAGTTCGCCAATTCGATACATGAATCCCCCTTGTTCTACGATCATAACCATCTTGAGTATGACTCAGTATAAACCTTAGAGTTAAATCCAAGGTCAAGGGTTATAATGCAATAAATTTAACCTAGCGGCCTCTATTTGTTGTTAGAATGTGATTTAGCACCGTATTTTAACGCTCTTAACTCTGATCTGGCCCTATAAACGTCAAGGACTAACACTGAATAGCCATTAGTCTTTGTTCGCTTATCCGTATTGTGAAATCACACAGAAAAAAAGCCTAATGGTAGGTTTTAAGTTAAAATACGCGCGCCGTGGCAGAGAGGGTATGCTAAAAGTTAACCTTGAGGGACTTTTGGAAAACAGATTTAGGCATGATAAATCACAATGCAGTTCTGTTTTCCGAAAGATCCTTAAAATAACTACTGGACACTGTACCCAAAATGAAAAATGCCAGACCCATTCGTCGTGCGCTGCTAAGCGTTTCAGATAAAACCGGAATACTTGAGTTTGCTAAGTCTTTACACGCTCAAGGCGTAGAACTACTGTCTACTGGTGGCACCGCCCGCCTTTTGGCAGATAACGGTGTGCCTGTCATTGAAGTATCGGATCATACCGGACACCCAGAAATTATGGATGGCCGCGTTAAAACTTTACACCCTAAAGTGCATGGCGGTATTTTAGCGCGTCGTGGAATCGATGAGCTTGTCATGGAACAACACAATATCAAGCCTATTGATCTCGTTGCAGTCAATCTGTACCCATTTGCAGAAACCGTAGCTAAAGAGGGTTGTACTCTTGCTGACGCCATCGAAAATATCGATATTGGCGGCCCGACAATGGTTCGTTCTACTGCCAAAAACCATAAAGATACGACTATCATCGTTAACGCGCACGATTACGACCGCGTTATTGCTGAAATGAATGCCAATGAAGGCAGCACAACACTTGAGACTCGTTTCGATTTAGCTATTGCAGCTTTTGAACACACTGCAGCCTATGACGGCATGATCGCTAACTACTTCGGAACTATGGTTCCAGCCCATAGTAGTGATGAGTGTCATGACGACTCTAAATTCCCACGCACTTACAATACTCAGTTAATCAAGAAGCAAGATCTGCGTTATGGCGAAAACAGCCATCAAACGGCCGCTTTCTATGTTGATATCAACTTAGATGAAGCGTCTGTTGCAACAGCTATTCAACTTCAAGGTAAAGCGCTCTCTTACAACAATATCGCCGATACCGATTCAGCTCTTGAGTGTGTCAAAGAATTCAACGAGCCAGCTTGCGTGATTGTTAAGCATGCAAACCCTTGTGGTGTTGCCATTGGTGCAGATCTTCTCGAAGCTTACAACCGAGCATATCAAACGGATCCAACATCAGCGTTTGGCGGCATCATCGCCTTCAACCGTGAACTCGATGCAGCAACGGCTAGCGCCATTGTCGACCGCCAGTTCGTTGAAGTAATTATCGCACCCAAAGTCAGCCAAGCAGCTCGAGACATCGTCGCAGCCAAAGCTAACGTCCGTCTGCTTGAGTGTGGTGAATGGGGTTCTAAAACCACCAGCCTAGATTACAAGCGCGTTAACGGTGGTTTATTACTTCAGGACAGAGACCAAGGTATGGTTACTCTAGAGGATGTAAAAGTCGTCTCTAAGCGTCAGCCTACTGAAGCTGAAATGAAAGACCTTATGTTCTGCTGGAAAGTGGCTAAGTTCGTTAAATCTAACGCCATTGTTTACGCTAAAAACAGCATGACGATTGGTGTCGGTGCTGGCCAAATGAGCCGTGTATACAGCGCGAAAGTCGCAGGTATTAAAGCAGCAGATGAAGGACTTGAAGTTCAAGACTCTGTGATGGCCTCAGATGCTTTCTTCCCATTCCGTGACGGTATTGATGCAGCAGCAGCTGCTGGTATCAGTTGTATTATCCAACCAGGTGGTTCTATTCGTGATGAAGAGATCATTGCCGCAGCGGATGAACACGGCATGGCAATGGTGTTTACCGGAATGCGTCACTTCCGTCATTAATCGATTTGCGCGACTTAAGCTATAAACGACTTAATTCGCGCATTAATAAGATTAATTTTTATGGGTTAGCGCAAAGTCATCGTTTATTGAACAAAGAAAACACACGCAGTGTATGCCAATACATGAGTATGTTTGATGCTGTTCAAGGAGCGATGAAGCAGTGATAAAGGATAAAAAAATGAACGTACTTATTATTGGTGGTGGTGGTCGTGAACATGCTTTGGCATGGAAAGCGGCGCAATCAGCACAAGTCGAAACCGTCTTTGTAGCACCAGGCAATGCTGGCACTTCATTAGAGCCAAAGTTAGAGAATGTGGCTATTAATGTAGAAGATATCAGCTCACTCGTTGCTTTTGCGCGCGAGTCTAATATCGAGATCACGATTGTAGGGCCTGAAGTACCATTGGCACTAGGAGTTGTGGATGCATTCAATGCTGCGGGTTTACCTATTTTTGGTCCTACCCAAGGTGCAGCTCAATTAGAATCATCTAAAGCTTTCACTAAAGACTTCTTGGCTCGTCATAATATTCCAACTGCCGCCTACTCAAATTTTACTGACATTGCTCCAGCTAAAGCTTACGTTACTGAAGTGACTGCTACCACAGGCTTCCCTATTGTGATTAAAGCTGATGGTTTAGCGGCAGGTAAAGGTGTCATCATCGCAGAAGACCAACTCCAAGCCGATGCAGCTATCGATGACATGTTGTCTGGAAATAAATTTGGTGAGGCGGGATCTCGCGTCGTTATCGAAGAGTTTCTAAAAGGTGAAGAAGCCAGCTTTATCGTTATGGTAGACGGTAAAAACATTCTCGCGATGGCCACCAGCCAAGATCATAAAGCGCGTGATAATGGCGATAATGGCCCTAATACAGGTGGTATGGGTGCTTACTCACCAGCACCAGTGGTTACACAGGCTGTGCATGACTGGACAATCAATCATGTTATTCGTCCTACCGTTGATGGCATGGCAGCTGAAGGCAATGTCTATACCGGTTTCCTATACGCGGGTTTAATGATTTCGCCAGATGGTAGCGCTAAGGTACTAGAGTATAACTGCCGCTTCGGTGACCCTGAAACTCAACCTATTATGATGCGTCTACAGTCAGACATCGTCGAGTTATGCTTGGCAGCGACTCGTGGCGAGTTAGATAAAGTCACAGCTGAATTCGATAGCCGTGCAGCAGTGGGTGTTGTGCTCGCAGCAGGTGGTTATCCAGAAGCCTATCGCAAGCATGATGTTATCCTTGGCCTAGATCTCGGCAACAATGACGCTAAAGTGTTTCATGCGGGAACCAGTATGATAGATGGCCGTGTAGTTACTAACGGTGGTCGTGTTTTATGCGCAACTGCACTTGGCAATACTGTCACAGAAGCTCAGCAATCCGCTTATCAATTGGTAGATAAAATTCATTGGGACGATGTGTACTTTCGTACCGATATTGCCTATCGAGCCATTTCTCGGGAAAGTTAATTTATCCCTTTAATTAAAAGCCGGTTTTGAACCGGTTTTTTTATACCTGAAACTTGTTACTTATACCGCCTAAATTGCCTCGTATGCTAAACACCAGCACTCGTGGTTTCCAACAAACAAAACATGACTCACATCACACTATTTAATGCCAATGAAGCGCAGTATCTTACGATGATTTAAAGCATTAGGAGTGATAATGAAATATTCAATTGGTGATCTTATCTATCAAGGGGAAGCGGCTGGAGTTCATAACTGGGACACCATGTCGGGGTCTTCATTCTACTGGCACCCTGATTGGTTACATATAGCAGAGGAAGCAACAGGGCTAACTCCAACAGCAGCAGTTATGCCTACATCGAACAAAGCTAACCAATCTGATGCAGAGCAGGCCATTGTTCAGCATTTAAATAAAGTATAACTGGGCGATACCCAATAAATAGATTAGTAGCCTGAAGCTATCGTTTTTCGGGCTATTTTATCGATAATACCTGGCGCAATTAGTTTTACAAAACGGCCTAGTTTTCCTCTTAATGAAGTGATCATCATCCTATTACGGCCAGAGATAGTAGTCTAGACTCATTTCTCACGCTCAACACCAACTTACACCCAAGAGGTGTCATATAGAGCGCCAGTGCACGGCCAATTCCTTCTGAGGCTCCAGTGATAATAATAACTTTACCAGTTAATCCATCCATATTCATTCCTTGAATAATATCCATTGGAATTAGCTATTTACATCGATTTAATAACTTAATTTATAACGCCTACGCACTCAAACGCTCAACTTTAGATAGTAGTTTATCAGGCTCAATTTGACGAGGCCTGCTGCTGATATAACTATTTAATGGCTTAGGTCGACCTATCGCATATCCTTGCGCATAGTTTATACCAATCGTCTCTAGCTTATCGATAATATCTTGATTTTCTACAAATTCTGCAACTGTCTCTATCCCCATCACTCCACAAACATCATGAATCGATTTTACAATGGCAAAGTCCTTGGCATTGGTGGCTAGGTTTTTCACAAAACAGCCATCTATCTTCACATAATCAACGGGCAACTCTTTTAAATAACCATAAGAAGCAAAACCACTACCGAAATCATCTAGTGCAAATGAAAATCCGAGCTTTCGTAAGTGGTTGATCATATCTAAGGCACGGTTGCGATTCTGGATAGCACTGGTTTCAGTAATTTCAAAACAGATACACTGACTCGGGATCTCGAAGCGCTGAACTTGCTCTGCGATATACTCAACCATGCCTTCAGCCCCCAAACTGTTACCAGAAAGGTTGATCGAAATACAGTGGTCGTCCCAAATATCCTCATTAAGAGATAACCACAGGAATGCTTTACGGATCACCTCTTTGTCGACATCATTCATCAGCTTAAATCGTTCAGCGGCTTCGATGAATTGCGCAGGCGCTAAAATGCGACCATTCGGCTCTTGTACTCGCAGCAAGATCTCCATACGTTGTCGACTGACTCCGTCCCCCATTCCTTTAATCTCTTGGTAGTAGAGTAGTAACTCGTTATGTTCAATGGCTTGGCTAATCCTAACTGCCCACATAGGGGCATTGCGTTGGTAAAGAGACTCCTTATCTTTATCATCGTAAAAGTGAATTTGATTACTGCCTTTACGCTTTGCCGCTAAACACGCAATATCAGCATCTTTAACTAACTCTTTGGACACAATATAAGGGGCGCGCGCAATCGCTATTCCGGCACTAATACCAACGCGATAGTTGCAACCGTTGTGATGCAAAACTTGCAGTGACACACTGGAGATCACACGTTTTACAATTTGAACAGTCTCAACGGCACTTAGATCTCTGATCGCCAAACCAAATTCATCTCCCCCTAATCTCGCCAACAAATCCTCTTGATTAAGACAAGACTGAATCGCCTTAGCCACCATCGCCAACATTTTATCGCCTGCGCTGTGGCCACATGAATCATTGATCAACTTAAATTGCTCAAGATCGAAATAACAGATAGCAAGAGACTGAGAATTCTGGCCAAAACTCGCTAGTTTTTCTTCGAATGCCCTGCGATTTAGCAAGGAGGTAATGGGATCAAAATTAGCTCTCAGCCTAAGTTGTCGCTTTAACTTCTCCTCTTCGGTTATATCCCTGAGTACGATAACCGAACCAATCACCTCTTGTTTATGATTAAGCAAGTGACTAATACTCCGCTCCATAACCCTAGCATTCTCAGTCTTGAACATATGTTTATTCAACACTGTTTGCAGTCCTTGACTCCCCATCACGCTAAAGAGTGCACTCTTGATACTCGTATCAGCTTTAAGTACTGAATCTATCGAAGTGCCTACCGCACCACAGCTTTTTGTATTCAACATACGCTCTGCTTGCGGATTCAGATAAACCACCTTAGCAAGGGTATCCGTTAAAATCACCGCTTCAGCAATCGATTCTAAAGTCACTTTAGTACGTTCTTTTTGCTGAAAAATACGTTCCAATAAGGTATTAACCTGATCTGCCATCACCACCAATTCTGAACAGCCAGATCCGGCTATCGGCTTATAACTTTGAGCATTAGGATCGATGTCGGCCAATTGTGCCATCAAACAGTGGAAGGGACGAATGAGGCTTAGCTTGAGCCAGATATAGCCAATGATCAGTATCAGTATGCCTAAACCAACGATAGCGAATGGCACCAAATCGTACTTATGCCATACCTTATTAAACATCTCTGTGGAAAAATGAACTTCAAGGTGAGATTGCTGCTGAGGAAATAAACTCGTCACATCAAGATCGACGATATAGGTCGTTCCGTCGATGATGTAATGCTCATCTGCTGGCCCCGATGTGAAATGGATTTTCTGAACAAAGCCATTTAGCCCATAACCTGACAATACATTCTCTGTCAGCTCTCTCACAATGAGTACTGACTTTTGCTCTGTGACCGGCACTAGGCTAACAATAAAGCCACTCTCACCTTCAATATATAACCCGCTTCTAGCTTCAGAACTGGTCAATAACGCCTTAGGTAGCTTATCAAGTTCGAAGGAGAGTACATCCTTATATAACGAGGAAAAGGGTGCTAACTTCCCCTGATTGAGATAAAACAAACTAAAATTTTCTGAAAGGGCACTGTTACTCCATGCCTCATCGAAAGCCAGTCTGGAAGTTGGACTAAGATCTGCTATCGGCACAGCATAAACATCAGCCAAAAGCATTAATTGTTTAATATCACTGTTCAGTTGTGCAGTGATCGTCATTAATTCAGCGTTAACTGTATCCTTTCTTAAGTTATCGACTCGATGCTCAAACCACATACTTAAACAATAGGAAACGGCAAAGACCGCCGGAAGGCAGCAACCAACAACAAAAACGATTAATTTTTTGCCTATATGCATTTTATCTCGCAGCGACTATTCATTAAAATCAACATCAGTTCAAAACAAAACCAGCTAGAACTATAACTTCGCCGTGCAAAGTAACGCATTTGGAAGTGGGATAATACTCGTTTAAGTTTACTCGTTGCTAAAGTAGTCAATAGTGTGCAAGCTAACGTTTATTTAGCACACAAAACCATCTATAAGAATTAACATCGGCTCTACTTATACTTCAATATCCCACCCTACATGCCTTGTGAAACTTTTGTGATACTTTTAATCGAAACTTGTGATGAATACGAGATACCCTAGTGATCTCACCTCTCCATACTTAAGCTATACATAAATATGGAGAGAGATAATGAACCTGAACAAAGTAAGCATGATTTTAGTACTAAATGGCTTGATGATCGCACCAACAATGGCAGCTGAACTTGAAATTAGCATCACGAACCTAACTCACGGTAACCACTTTACTCCAATTCTTATCACTGCTCATGACAACATGAGTCACCAATTTCAAGCCGGAGAGATGGCTACTCCCGCATTACAAAAAATGGCAGAAGGCGGCAACATTGCAGACCTTATGTCTGCAGCAACGGGGAATAATGAGCTCGTCGTTGGTAATCCTGCAGAAGGACTTCTAGCGGCAGGAAAAAAGGTTGATAGCATCATGCTAGACACTCAAACCATGACACACCTATCTATTGTCGCGATGGTGTTACCAACAAATGATGCTTTCATTGGACTTGATGCTTGGGAGATCCCTACAACACCAGGCACCTATACCATCAATGTGAATGCCTATGATGCCGGAACTGAAGCCAATGATGAAATCATCAATGGTGGTGGTATGCCGGGTAGCCCAGGCATACCTGCGGCGCCTGGTATGGATGGTGGTGCTAATGGCACTGGCGTGAGTGACACTAGCGGTAACGATAAGGTGCACATCCACCCAGGCGTATTAGGCGACACTGATAACGCAGGTGGAAGCAGTGATCTCGATAGCCGTATTCACAGATGGCTTAACCCAGTAGCCAGAGTCGTTGTCGAAGTTAAATAGGGGCATCAAGATGAATACATTCAAAACATTAGCCCGAAATAAATTAGTCCTCGCATCAGCGATCACTGCAAGCTTAATGCTAACAGCCTGCTCTGATAATGATAATAAACCTGAGGTAGTGCCTCCCACGCCACCTGTCGTAAACCAAGTTTACACAGTGACCGTGACAAACTTAACGGCAAATCAACCGATGTCACCCATTACCCTTGTGGCTCATGATGACATTTCTGCTTGGCAGGTCGGTGCTCCGGCAAGTTTAGCGTTAGAAACCTTGGCAGAATCTGGAGACGGTTCAATGTTCTCATCAATGGAAGATGTCGGTAGCGTCACCGTTGGACAAGGGATCTTAATGCCTGGTATGTCTGAAAGTATTGAACTGAGTTTGGCGCCTGATGATGTCGACTCAGTGTCGATACTCACAATGCTAGTCAACACCAATGATGCTTTTGCTGGTCTCAATGACTTTTCATTAGATGCGTTAACAGTGAATCAAATGATGAGTTTTAGGTCAATTGCTTATGATGCTGGTACCGAAGCGAACTCAGAAGCTAAAGGTAGCCTTCCTGGCCCTGCTGATGGCGGTGAAGGCTTTAATGCACTGCGTGATGATGTCGATAGAGTTCACGCTCATCCAGGTGTAATAAGCCAAGATGACGGTCTTACGGATTCTGTACTATCAGCCTCTCATCGTTTCGATAACCCAGTGCTAACTATCAAGATAGAACGAACTCAATAGTAGTTTATCTATTGGTGAAATAAAAAACACTCGAAGCGGGTCTATTGTTTACTGATCCGCTTCGAGACACTCAAGATGAATGGAACACGTACAGCGAAGAATCACTACAGTCATAAGATTTTACTGGTTGAAGATGAACCAGATCTCGCTAATTTAGTTAAACTTAATCTCAACACTCTCAATTTTGATGTCATTCAATGTGCAACCATAAAACAAGCAAATCAACATTTAGATCTCAAGAATTTTGACCTTATTCTAATAGACCGCTCACTCCCCGACGGAGATGGAATTATGCTATGTCAGCAGCTTCGCCAAGCAGGAAAAGAGATCCCTTGCATGATGCTAACTGCGAAGGATTCAGAAGCAGATATTGTCCTAGGGTTAGAATCTGGTGCCGATGACTATCTGACAAAGCCTTTTAGCGTGCTAGAGCTCAGAGCGAGAGTCAAAGCCTTGTTAAGGCGAGGACATCAAACTGAACAGGAAGAACAGCAACTTGATTTTAATGGCATAACAATCAACTGTGATACCAGAGAAGTTATCGCCTTTGATACTCTCCTTTCATTAACTGCCAGAGAGTTTGACCTACTACTCTTTATGGCTAAACACCCTAAACAAGTCTTTAGTCGACTGCAGCTATTAGAAGCTGTGTGGGGTTACTCTTACTCAGGGTATGAGCACACCGTTAATAGTCATATTAACCGCCTACGTGCAAAATTATCTCACTGCACTCCTGCCGCTGAGTTAGTCAAAACAGTGTGGGGAGTGGGCTATAAATTTTCACCTCCAGAAACTCGAGCGCACTAATGAATAGCCTGTTTAGTCGATTATTACTGTCAGCCAGTTTAATCGTCTTCATCCTAATCCTCGCGTTATGGCAATGGTTTCAATTTAACCAAGATTTTAGCCGAGACCAACTTCAGCAATCTCTTCATCAAGATCTTGCCCTTCATATGTCTCATATCAACCCACTGCTATCCCAAGGCATCACCTCTAATGCAGCATTAAAAGAAGCTTTTCATGACTTTATGTTACTTGGTCCGAGTTTTGAAATATACACATTGGATACCTTAGGTAACGTGGTTGCTTATGATGCAAAAGCCGAAAAAATAAAACGCTTAAGAGTGGAAACGCCAGCATTAAGGGACTTTATTAACGGGGCGGAGCTACCCATTAAAGGCATAGATCCAAGATCTCATAATAGTAAAAAGATATTTTCAGCAGCATATTTACAAAATGCAGATGGAAAAAAGACCGGCTATTTATACGTGATCATTGGCGGTGAAGAGTTCGATATGTGGCAATCTTTGGTGAGCGAGCATCAAGCACCAAGATTCTGGATTGGCGTTGTCTTAGCTTCAATTGTTTTTGCGTTAGCGTTATTTGCACTTCTCGCTAAATATTTAACTTCTCCATTATCACGATTAGAGCATGACCTCGGAGTGCTTGGCAGTCATAAACTCAATGAGGGACTATCACTGCCCGATGAGTACAGAGGAAGCAGCGAGATCCAGCAACTCAGTTTACATATCAACCAACTCTTAGAAAGAATTAGCCAACAACATCAGGCTATTAATCGTCAGCAACAAGTCCGGCATGACTTCATGTTACACCTATCACATGACTTGAAAACGCCTCTTACCTCACTTCTAGGCTACATAGATACTTGGTTATTAATGCCGGTAAACGAACGGAATAGTGATTTAATTGAGATCGCAGCAAACTCTGGAAGACATATTCAGCAACTTTTAAGCCAAATGCTGGAGTTGGCCGCATTGGAAAATGGTCAGATAACACCTGAATTTAAACGAGTAGCGCTAACTCCACTCATGCAAGAGTTGGTGCTTATCTTTGCACCAAGAGCTAAAAAGCAAAATGTGGAACTTGATTTCGATCTTAGCTCAAATCTATTTGTGCTAACGGATCCACAAATTCTGATGCGTGTCCTCAGCAATCTCATCGATAACGCCATTCGTTATACACCCGCCGGTGGCCGTATTACCATAAAACCTTTGGCTCACGAGTCAGAAGATCTGCTTTACATCAATGATAAGCCCATTTGGCTATGTGTATCAGATAATGGTTCGGGAATGCATAAGCATGAACTGCAGGCGCTCAAACAACTAAAATCAAAACCTAAATTTAATCGCACCGATGTATTGCCTCAACTGGGTGTCGGCTTGGCAATCGTCAGGCAGTTACTGGGATTATTGAAATGTAATATCGATATTGAAAGTGTTCCCGGAGAGGGCAGTCAATTTCATATTGAGTTGCAACAGATAAAGTAAATCTAAATAGATTAATTCTTGCTAATTATCGCCACAATTAAACATAAAAAAGCCCATCACTATGGATGGGCTCTATTCATCGTAACTGGGTTACTTATGATATTGACCAGACAACTCATGTACTGAATTGATAAATGCACCAGCATGCTCAGGATCAACATGTTGATGGATACCATGACCTAAGTTGAATACATGTCCAGTACCTTCACCATAGCTAGATAGAATTTGACCTACCTCTTGATGAATGCGCTCTGGAGATGCATAAAGCACTGAAGGGTCCATGTTACCCTGTAGCGCAACTTTATGACCCACACGACGACGTGCATCACCGATATCAACCGTCCAATCTAAACCTAGTGCATCACAGCCAGTTTCAGCCATAGCTTCTAACCATAGACCGCCACCTTTAGTGAATAAAGTCACAGGTACTTGACGTCCATCAGCAAAGCGAGTCAGGCCATCGACAATCTTTTGCATATAACGCAGTGAGAATTCACGGTAAGCGTGGTGAGAAAGAGCTCCTCCCCACGAATCGAAAATCATCAGAGACTGTGCACCATTGGCAACTTGTGCATTCAAGTACAAAATCACAGAATCAGCTAGCTTATCAAGTAGCATATGCAGAGCCTTAGGCTCTTCGTATGCCATCTTCTTAATTTTCTCGAATGTCTTGCTTGAACCACCTTCAACCATGTAAGTGGCCAATGTCCAAGGCGAACCTGAGAAACCGATCAGTGGCACTTCACCTTTAAGTTCACGGCGAATAGTGCTAACAGCACGCATTACATAACCAAGCTCATCTTCAGGATCTGGAATTGAAAGCTTCTTGATTGCATCGATAGTGTCTGTTGGGCGCTCGAAACGAGGACCTTCACCAGTTTCAAAGTATAAGCCTAGGCCCATTGCATCTGGTATTGTCAAAATATCAGAGAAAAGGATAGCAGCATCAAGATCATATCGACGAAGCGGCTGAAGCGTTACTTCACATGCTAAGTCCTGATTCTTACACAAAGACATAAAGTCACCGGCTTCTGCGCGGGTAGCTTTGTATTCTGGGAGGTAACGGCCAGCTTGACGCATCATCCAGACAGGAGTTCTGTCAACAGGTTGTTTTAGTAAGGCGCGTAAATAACGATCATTTTTTAATTCTGCCATTTGGCTCTATTCCTAGACTTATTGATTTCCGCTGCGCGTAGTTTAGCATTTACGAGAGTAAAATATCCTCCCTCAGATCATTTATGTGACAAACACCACTACATACAAAAAATAATCAAGATGAACATGCTTAACCTAGCTGAACAAAAAACAAGCAAATAAAATAGCCTGATAATTAATAAGTGTTAATGTTCCCAATATGACAAAAAAAAGTTGCACACATCCCAAGCCTTTGGTATAAAAAGTCTGCGCTAGCAAGAACAATCAAGAAGCTCGTCCTATCGAGCCTGCAAAACCAATACTCGCCCAGCGATAATTTTTCATCGCTGGGCATTTTATTTTTAGAAAGCCAATCTTAAACCTCTCCCCATATACAAATATAAAAACCAACCTAAAGCCCTAATTGACTTAATCTTATCAAATCGTCGAATAATGGTTGATTAATACCCTCATTGTCACCTACATTAGAAGTCAGGGAAGAACTCAGAATCGAGAACTATCATGTTAAAACAACTGGAAAAAGCCGAACAAAGATGGGGTGGTGCAAACAGCCTAATCGATCAGTGGCTGAACAATCGTCGTAAACTGCTGGTTAATTACTGCAAGATTGCAGGTATACCTCCTTATGATTCAACCGAAAAATCTCTCCCGCCTGTAACCTTAATCAAAGAGTTTTGCGATCTATTAATGGATTATGTTTCTGAAGGGCATTTTGAAGTTTATAACCAAGTGGTCACCGCCTGTGAACAACATGGTTCATCGAGTAAAACCTTGGCCCAAAATCTTGTTCCTCGTATCAGCGAAACAACAGATTCAGCTCTGGATTTCAATGATAAGTACACAGCATTAGTAGATGATAATGTGTTATTTCAGCTCGACAAAGACCTGTCATCTTTAGGTCATGCAATGGAAACTCGTTTCGAGCTAGAAGATGAGCTATTGGAAGTGTTACACACAAAACACTCCTAGTTGAAAAGTTACTGTAAATACTCAATTAGGTTGTTTAAAAAATCTTTATGATTCTCCCTATATGTAAACTATCCATTTGACGCTTATTATCTTCAAAAATATATAAAAAAGGCCAGCTAACAAGCTGGCCTTTTTACGTTTATATCACCTAGAGATTAGGGATTAAACTGCGGACTGGAAAATAACTTCGCCCGCTTTTTCAGTATAAGATGCGATCTTATCAAAGTTCAGATAACGATATGTGTCAGCTGCTGTTGCATCTAACTCTTTCGCATAAGTCTGGTACTCTTCAACTGAAGGTAGACGACCTAACAATGCTGCAACAGCCGCTAACTCAGCAGATGCGAGGTAAACGTTTGCCCCCGTACCTAGACGGTTAGGGAAGTTACGAGTCGAGGTAGAAACGACTGTCGCACCTTCGGCAACACGTGCTTGGTTACCCATACATAGAGAACAACCTGGGATCTCAATACGAGCACCAACACGACCAAAGATAGCGTAATAACCCTCTTCAGTGAGTTGATCGCGATCCATCTTTGTAGGAGGCGCTATCCACAGACGTGTTGGCAGTGATGTAGCAAACTTATCAAGCATCTTACCGGTTGCACGGAAATGACCAATGTTGGTCATACAAGAACCGACAAACACTTCATCAATCTTGGTGTCTTGAACAGCTGAAAGCAGTACTGCATCATCGGGATCATTTGGTGCACAAAGAATAGGCTCTTTAATGTCATTCAAATCAATTTCGATAACTGCAGCATATTCAGCATCAGCATCAGCTTTCATGAGTTCAGGATTAGCTAACCACTCTTGCATTGCGATGATACGACGTTCAATCGTACGACGATCACCATAACCTTCTGCAATCATCCACTTCAACATCACGATGTTTGAGTTTAGATATTCAATGATAGGCTCTTTATCAAGCTTGATACTACAACCAGCAGCACTTCGCTCAGCAGAAGCATCAGAAAGCTCAAATGCCTGCTCTACTTTCAAACTTTCCAAACCTTCGATTTCAAGTACGCGTCCTGAGAAGAAGTTAACTTTACCTTTCTTCTCTACAGTCAACAGACCCATATCGATAGCTTTAAGTGGGATAGCATGAACAAGATCACGTAATGTGATACCAGGCTGCATTTCACCTTTAAAGCGCACTAGAACAGATTCAGGCATATCAAGAGGCATAACACCTGTTGCAGCAGCGAATGCCACCAAACCAGAACCAGCAGGGAAAGAGATGCCAATTGGGAAACGAGTATGAGAATCGCCACCTGTACCGACGGTATCAGGAAGCAACATACGGTTTAACCAAGAGTGGATAACACCATCACCTGGACGTAATGAAATACCACCACGATTCATAATGAAATCAGGAAGAGTATGGTGAGTGTTTACATCAACAGGCTTAGGATATGCAGCAGTATGACAGAAAGATTGCATTGTCAGATCAGCGCTAAAACCGAGACAAGCAAGATCTTTAAGCTCATCACGCGTCATAGGACCAGTTGTGTCTTGTGAGCCAACAGAAGTCATTTTAGGCTCACAGTATTGTCCAGGACGAATCCCTGTCACACCACATGCTTTACCAACCATCTTCTGTGCAAGCGTATAACCTTTACCGGTATCAGCCACATCTTGCGGCAATACAAATACAGTAGACGCTTCAAGCTTTAACACTTCACGAGCACGGGCTGTTAAGCCACGACCGATGATCAATGGGATACGGCCACCGGCGCGAACCTCATCCATCAGAACGGCAGTTTTAAGTTCAAACTCAGAGATAACTTCGTCGCTATCATGACGCTTAACAAGACCCTGATATGGATAGATATCAATGACATCCCCCATATTCATCTTGCTAACATCTAATTCAATTGGCAATGCACCAGCATCTTCCATTGTATTGAAGAAAATTGGCGCGATTTTACCACCTAGACAAAAACCGCCACCGCGCTTATTAGGAACATTAGGAATATCATCACCCATGAACCACAACACAGAGTTAGTTGCTGACTTACGAGAAGAACCAGTACCCACAACATCGCCAACATAAACTAACGGGAAGCCCTTAGTCTTAAGTTGTTCGATCTCTTTAATTGGACCAACAACACCAGCTTCATCGGGAACAATACCTTCTCGAGCATTTTTTAGCATCGCTAAAGCATGTAATGGGATATCTGGACGAGACCAAGCATCAGGCGCAGGTGACAAGTCATCAGTGTTCGTTTCACCAGTGACTTTAAATACGGTTAGGGAGATTTTATCTTCCAGTTTTGGACGATTCAGGAACCAATCGGCATTAGACCAAGATTCGACAACTTGCTTGGCATAAGCATTACCAGCCTGCATCTTTTCAACAACATCATGGAAAGAGTCAAACATCAGCAAGGTTTTTGATAAAGCGACAACCGCTAATGGCGCTTGAGCATCATCATCTAACTGTGCAATCAAAGGGTCAATGTTATAACCGCCTTGCATAGTACCTAACAGCTCAACAGCGCGTGCTGATGATAAAATCGATGATGTTACTTCGCCTTTAGCAACTGCATCCAAGAAGCCTGCTTTTACATAAGCAGCCTCATCTACTCCTGGTGGAATTCTGTTCTCAAGTAGATCGAGGATAAGCGCCTCTTCACCTACTGGCGGGGTTTTAACTAGCTCAACTAACTCTGCCACTTGCTGGGCATCTAGTGGCTTAGGGACTACGCCCTCTGAAGCACGCTCTTCGACGTGTTTACGATATGCTTCTAGCACGGCAACATTCCTCTTTGTTTGGCGTTCTTACAACGAAACTGCACTGCTTCATTAATAAAGCTCACAGTTAAGCAGGCTCGACCCTTATTTCTGGTCGTATTATACTACAGCTTTAGAAAAGTTTGAATCAGATCACACTCTTATGGTTCACAAACAAGAGATGGATCATCAGCATAACTCACGCTGCACTGTAATTTATTCCATTACATCCATCAATGTAATTAGACAATAGTTTAGAAATATTGTTAATACTATTGCCAACAGATAGTTACATCGTAATTCATTTAAGTAAATTACGCTAAATAACGGGTAAATATTCTCTCATACATACACTATTTATCTCACTACATTGATTATAATAGCCACAATAACGCAGTACTATTCACCTTAATTATATCGAACATACTGGAACACTATGACATTACCATCGCTCAAAGCTGTAATTTTCGACATGGATGGCGTTTTGATTGATTCAGAACCTCTGTGGCAAAATGCTGAGCATGAAGTCTTTAAAAGCCTCGGTCTACAACTTAGTTATGACCAAATCTTACAAACTACTGGCCTTAGAATTGATCAAGTAGTCAAATATTGGTATCAACGTTTTCCATGGAATGATTATGATAACGCTCAAACATCAACGCTAATTATAGATAGGGTTATAAATCAGATTTTAAACAGCGGCAGGCCGATGAATGGTGTTATGGATGCATTGGTTTTTTGCCAGAAGAGTGGTTTAAAAATTGGTTTAGCAACCTCTTCATCTCATGCCATCATCGAAACCGTTTTAAACAAACTCAATATAATGCACTTTTTTGACTCTATTCATTCGGCAGAACACTTGGCCTTTGGTAAACCTCACCCTGAGGTCTACCTTAATTGCGCTGACGCCTTAAATATAGCACCATCAGAATGTGTAGCAATCGAAGACTCATTTAATGGCCTTATCGCAGCAAGAGCGGCCAACATGCATACAATAGCCATACCTTCAATCGAACAACAATACGATCCTAAATGGATCATCGCCCACAAGCAGTTAGCATCACTCACGGATCTCCCCGGATATCTGGCAAATAGCCAAAACTTATAGAGTCTTGGAGCAATAAACATCCACACAGCACTAGCCGATGCAAGATCGTAGAAGTGATTAGAGTCATTGACAAATTGCAGACGTAAAAAAGCCCGCTATATCGTAGCGGGCTTAAATACTAAATAGGCGCCTGTCATGGCCAGCTACGCTAAAG
>SAMEA5043660__coassemble_503_pt1 | contig 18556 bp, 15 predicted proteins | sample SAMEA5043660__metabat2_high_PE_003 | metagenome-assembled genome bin SAMEA5043660 (sample SAMEA5043660) | Gadus morhua | reverse complement strand
TCCATGGCGAGCTGCCTTAAAGCCGATATCCATTACCAGGTTTACCAGATAGATAAAGCACAGGAGTTGCTCGCAAGCGGCATTAAAGTACTCGAAAGTAAGGACTGCTGGCATGACATTTATGCGGTGAGCTTTAGGTTGGCCATCAACCTTGCTATCACCCACGATGATCACAACGAATGCCAGCGGTATCTTCAAAGAGGCTACCAAGTGGCTCAGTCGAGACACTTGGTGAGACTGGAAAAACTGCTCGATGTACTGCGTTTAAAGGTCACCGATAAATTTTGTAACCTCGATACCTTTAACCAATTAAACAGCCAAATCATTCGAGAGCCTTACTGGCAAGATCCACAGCCTATGTGGTTTGTAATCAGTGAATATTATTACGTCATCGCCAAGCACTATTTATCACGCAACATGAGTAATCAAGCACTCTCCTACAGTAAAAAACTCAATGAGATTGCTCAAAAAAATAAACAAGAAATAGATCAGGTCAAAGCCCTTGGGATTCACTGCTTAGTCCAAAGTGCCACAGGAGATGAAAAAAAAGCACTCAGCTTAGTGACAGAAATGCTCAACTTAGCCGCCGATATAGGCTGTAAACAGGTCTTCTTTGAACTGCCTCACCAAATAGAGGCACTACTGCTTAAGCTCAATCTGAATATCGATGAGAGTGACATCAATCAGATGAGTAAAAGCTTGCTCATTTGGTTGATATCGGAACTCAAAAAATCCCATAACACCCAGAAAACCCCTTGGGATCTCTCATCACGGGAGCAACAGATCTGCCCCTTACTCTCTAAAGGGTTTACCAACAAACAGATCAGTCTCGCTATGGGAATTTCAGAAAACACGGTGAAGTTTCACCTTAAAAATCTGTTTCAGAAACTCGGTGTCATCAACCGACAGCAAGCAGTGCTTACTTTGGCGAATCTTGAATAAACTTCCAATTTTCATTTAATTGTAGGGAAATATGTCTACCTCTAGAGCTACAACACAAGTTGCTGATATAGTCAGTAACATAATAAAAAATGGATATCGATTATGCCTGAGCCAGTAAACTCTGTAACAGCGCAACCGGAAATGGAACTAAAGCCAGAAAATATCACTCATAAACCACTCCCAGAACGTGATTGGCAAGGCTTCGACCAAATACCATTGACCCCGATTGAGAGCCGCTATGTCACCCAGATTTTAATCGAAACTGGCGCAGTGGCCCTATTCTTTATCACTGCCATGTCGAGTTTTCTGTTCATCGGTGCTGAAATCCCACTGCTTATCATGGCTGTTATCATTCCGGGCATGTTTTTTATCGCCACTTTTATTATCTGGATCAGAGTCAGCCACGCAAAATCCATTGCCTATGGTGCTTGCGATCATGAGCTCTTGCTGCAAAAAGGGATCGTCTGGTTCAAGCGTGTCTCACTCCCCTACACACGCTTACAACACATCAGTCTTTCTCAAGGTCCACTAGAGAGAAAGTTTGGCCTTAAAACCCTGAAATGCTTTAGCGCTGGTAGTGGCAGCGCCGAGATTGAACTCCCCGGCTTAGAAAGTAAAACCGCTGAGAAACTGAGACAACACCTACTGAGCATGGCGGGGAAAGCGTCACAAAGCGGTGAATCTTTATCAATTGAAGCGAGTCAAAACAGCGAACAAGAACTTAGTGAGACATATCAAAGCGAGAGTGTTAATGCCGCTGAAATCCCCTCTGTAGAGCAACATCAACAAAAATCTGACGACTCCCAACTTGAGAACCAAACAGAAAGCCAAATAGACAGCGACAATAAGATTGCAAGTAACACAGAAAAGACCGCTGATAATGACAAGCACTAACTCACAAACCTCAACCGTAAAATGGTCAGGCCTATCTCCATGGTCAATTGTCAGCTATATCTTCAATACGATTCGACAAGTATTGAGTAATGGCTATGCCATTATTCCGTTTGTGTATACTGGCTGGCAAAAGGGCTTTGACTCGCCATGGTTTATCGTAGGCGCAGCGGCCGTAGTGACAGTCGTCATCACATACGCCATCGTGCAATGGGCCATGTTTCGTTATCGTTTATTTGATGACAAGCTCGGGGTTCGACACGGATTAATTTTCAAGAAAGCCAATGAGATCCCCTTAAGTAAAATACAAAACGTGCGACTTGAGCAGCCCCTCTACTTCAGACCTATGGGGCTCTACAGCTTAGTGGTCGAAACCGCAGGATCGAAAGAAGATGAAGCTGTACTGGCAGCGGTAAGCTATCAAAGAGCCATGGAGATAAAGCAACATCTGGTTTCCGACATTCAGCCTAGCGTCGGCTTAACGGCATCACACTCAACAAAATCTAGCTCACCGTCAATCGCAAACGACAGCCTTGAACCTCAGGAAAAAACCTTAGTCGACAAGGGAGTTAAAGACCTGCTTCTTTTCGGTTTATATCAAAACAACCTATTTTGGTTTTCCATTATCGCGGGCCCTATTTTAAGCCAATTTGATTGGAGTGATGTCGTTCAAACTCAAGTTGCCAAAAATGCACTGGATTGGTATTACTTAGCCATTGACAACAACTTGCTCAATCAAATCCTGTTAATTGCCACTCTTGTTATCGGCTTTTACCTGCTTCTGTCTTTGATATCCATGGCCGCATCGGTACTTAAATATTACCCTTATCGCTTAAGTCTAAGTGGTAAAACCCTGCATAGAACTGGCGGTATCATCGCCAAACAAAATGATGCACTGGCACTGCGCAGAGTTCAGGTCGTTCGTTTTTCTCAACCGATAGTAGCTCGACTGTTAAAGCTCTGGACTCTTAGCTTTAAACAAGTCAAAGGAACTGAGGTCGAACAAAAAGCGAAAAAGCATATGTTGATCCCCAGCATGAATAGGCAAGAAATTACTGACTTAATGCCAGAGATTAACGGAGCCGGGAGCATCAATAAAGTACTGCCTACTCACTATAATCCAATACACATAGGTTGGTTTTGGCGCCGAGCTCTGCTCCCACTTATTATCCCTGCTGTGAATACTATTGGTATGGGGCTCAACCCCATGACAGAGATGTTGTGGGTCGCAGGATTTTCCTTCACTGCCGGCCTGTACTTAAGATATCGTCAATGGGGTTACCTATATAACGACGATACTTGCTGGATACACACTGGGGTATTAGGCCAGTCTTGGCACCTAATCTCCCTTATAAAGGTGCAACATGTGGCAATCACCCAAACAAAAGGTCAGCGCAAGCGTGGCGTTGCCAATCTCGAGCTGGGTCTAGCCAGTGGTACCCAAACCATCCCCTATATGCCAGTTGAAGATGCTCGAATTATCGCCGAACGAGCCCTTGCTATCACAGTAAACAATCCTAATAACTGGATATAAATGGCTATTACTTATCAGGGTAAGTGCCAAGTCCAACAGCCTGAAGATATGAAATAAAGGAGAGTACTCTTGAATTCCAATAAGCAATTACCAACACAGCTTATAACACCCGAAACCATCATCAATTTTTGGTTTGAAGAGATAGACCCTAAATGTCATTGGGTTAAAGATCATGACTTTGATGAGCAACTTCGCACCAGTTTCGGTCCACTACTTGAGCAAGCCAAAGCTGGCGAACTCTATCACTGGCGTGCGACACCACAGGGGCGATTGGCCGAGATAATTGTATTAGATCAGTTCTCCCGTAACATCTACCGCGATACCCCCCAAGCTTTCGAAGCGGATCCTATGGCATTAGTCTTAGCCCAAGAAGCGGTCGCATTTAAGGTAGATCAGGAGATTAACGCCACATACGTCCCCTTTCTGTTTATGCCCTATATGCACAGTGAATCGGCCAAGATACATGAAATCGCAATGGTGCTATTTAAACGTGAAGCTGCACAGGTGAGTTTAAGTTTTGAAGAGAGACATAAAGCGATCATCGACCGCTTTGGCCGTTACCCCCATAGAAATGAGATCTTAGGGCGCTCCTCCACAGCTGATGAGTTAGAGTTTCTGTCTCAACCAGGATCTTCATTCTAGACATCAAAGATAACCTTGCGGATAGCGAATGTTGAATGTCTAAATCGGAGTTAAACCTAATTAACGCTGGCCACACTAGTTAACCAGCGTCCAATTTCCTAAAATGCGTTAATTCAAGTGATAAGATCTTTGTGTATAATTCCCGCCTTAAAAGTAACAGATTGATTTTAAACCTAAAAAATATTATGCATGATAAAAGACATAAATTAATTTAAGTCATCAGCATTATTTACATCAAATTCACATTACATACCAGCAACCATTCTGTTACATTTATCTTGTTCGCATCGTCCCTTAACAGGCTAAAAACAAAAATAAGAACAACGATCATGAATGGAAAAAAACTAGCGCTATTAAGCGGATTGCTATTAACAACGGCTTGTACGTCCACAACTAAAACTAAAGATGTATTACCTTTAACAACGAATTCGCCGGTTTTACAATCGCCTGAAGAGGAAAAGCTGCTGAGAAAGTCACAGCGGGCGCATGATGAACTTGTCGAAAAAGGATTAATAGTTCGAAATGTCGCAGCTAATAATTATGTAGCAAGTATTGCTTCAACATTGGCACCTGCCTTTAACCATCCCAAAATAAAGCTCAATTATTACATCTTAAAAGATGCCTCCGTTAATGCCAGCGCATTGCCCAATGGTAATATTTATCTCAATGTAGGACTTATTACTAAACTCGCGTCTGAAGAACAACTCGCTTTTGTTATCGCCCATGAAATCGCCCACGTTGTTAAACGTCATGGCCTTTTAAAAACCATCTCAAGTAAAAATACCATTGCTTCTTCGCATGTTGTAAACATGTTTTTGATGGGCACTAATATTATTTATTTTGCAACCTTGAATGATTTAGCTTCATTTAGCCGTGAAACCGAAGACGAAGCTGATTACGAAGCGATGAAAATTATTGCACAAACAAACATAAACCTAAATGAAGGGGCGGAAGCCATTAGGCGGTTAAAACAGGTCAAACATGCTAAAGAAAGCTCTTCCATATGGGGCTCTCATGACAGCATTGAAGATAGAATTGATACTTACTATCAAAGGGTTGAACAGCATCAATGGAATCTATCGACATCAGAACCAGCAATTGAAAACTATCAAATATTTCGAGCTGAATTGGCGAAGCAAGTCATTGATATAAGAATAAGAAACAAACAATTTGAATTGGCAGAAGATGTTATTTCTCAGGAACTAGAATTAGCCCCCAAAAATGCAATGTTGTATTTTTATTTAGGGGAAGTAAATCGCTTAAAAGTACAAGAATTTGAAGCCGCTGCGAAAGAGTACTCTTGGTTATATGATCAGAAAAATGATGAGAAACTAAAGGCTTTGCTTCGAGAGAATCATATTGCTTATCTCGACAGTGCCAAACAGAGCTACGAAAAAGCTATCGCTATAGATGAAACATTTACCCTAAGCTATCGTGGCTTAGGAATGTTGGCGCTTGCTGAAAATGAAAAAGAAAAAGCAAAATATTTATTTAACAAGTATTTAAAAACAGATGGCATTCGAGACCGTCGATATATTGAATCACTAAAAGATAGTATCTAAAGGGAGTTTAAAAATGATAAAAATAATTAAGAGTCTGCTATTACTAAGCATTTTAACTTGGTTAAGCGGTTGTGCTCAAACAACAGTTAGGCATCATGAAGATTTTCAAGAAGTTGCTCGAAACATAGAATCTGTAGTCATTATCCCTGCAGACGTAGACGTAGAACTAATTGTATTTGATGGTGATAACGAAAAGTTAATTGATAAGGAAAAAATAATTCAAGCTGAAATTCATGCACTTGCAAAGGCTAAGTTAGAAGCTGAAAACTTGAAAGTTATCGATTTTGATTTCAAAAAAGAAGCTGAAAATGATGAAGAGTTTGCTTATGCCTTAACTCAGGCCCGCGAAGCCTGGGATATCTCAAAAAAAGACATGTATAAAAAGGGAGTAGTGGGAGAGAAAGATAAAGCTAACTTTCAAACTAACCTTGGTAGCGTACTAAACATTATTGCAGAAAAAACGGGGGCTGAATCAGCTCTATTAGTACATTTTCGCTCATTTGAAAAATCAAAAGGTGTGATTGCAAAAGATGTAACCTCTAGCGTATTAATTGGAGTATTGACATTGGGAGCTGTCATTCCGATTCAAGCTACTGAAGGTTCTTTTATTGACGTTGCTTTAGTTGAAACAACTGCTGGTAAGGTTGTTTGGGCAAATAGAAAAGTCGGAGCATCCTCAGACTCAAGTGCACTTCAATTTGCACTTAAAGAATTACCAGATTTGGTTTGGGAAACTGAAGTTGTTGCTGAAGAGCAAGCAAGCGCCTTAGCAAAAGAGGCGTCTACAGCACAAGTAGAATCAGCACCTCAAAAAAATTAACGCAATAATTAAAAAGATAAAAGTGTCTAGGAAACAGAAGGCTTGCCATAACTCACCGTTCCTAGCTGAATGACCTACCTCTTTACCTCATGAGGTAGGTCTCCGTCACATAACCCTGCACTGTTCAAACAAAAATAAGTGATTTAACCCTGTAAGCTAATGACGCTTTTCCATCATATTTCTCATCACAAATTTTTGAACTTTTCCGGTCACCGTCATAGGAAATTTAGAGACAAAAGAGATATGCTCAGGGATTTTGAAATGACTAATGCTATTTCTACAATAATCCTGTACTTCCTTTTCAGTCAATGTTCTCCCTTTTTTACATATAATCCATGCACAAACACTTTCTCCATACTTGGTATCTTTGATCCCAAAAACCTGCACATCTAAAATGCTCTGGTGTGTGTATAAAAAGTTTTCAATTTCTCTTGGATAAACATTCTCACCACCACGAATAATCATATCTTTCATCCGCCCAGTAATTTTTAAGTAATTATCGCTATCCATTTCACCCAAATCACCAGAATGTAACCAAGCATCTTCAGTGATCGTTTCTTTTGTTTTCTGCTCATCCTCCCAATAACCTTTCATGACAGCATAGCCACGAATGCATATCTCACCCTGCTCCCCTATAGGAACGATATCACCGCATTGATTAATTACTTTTACTTCTAAACCTGGACCAATTTTTCCTACCGTCGACACGCGTTTTTCAATAGCATCATTGATGTCTGTCATATGACTAACGGGACTCGTTTCTGTTTGACCATAGGCGATAAGTACATGCTTCATGTTCATATCATCGATCACTTTTTTTATCACCTCTATTGGGCATAACGCCCCAGCCATGATACCGGTGCGTAAACTCGACAGATTATATTGCCTAAACTTAGGTTCATTCAACATGGCGATGAACATAGTCGGAACACCATGAAGCGCTGTACATTGCTCATCATTTATCACTTCTAAACATGCAACGGGGTCAAATGAATCACTGGGAAATACAGCGGTACAGCCATGAGTAATACAAGCTAAGTTTCCCATAACCATACCAAAACAGTGATATAGAGGCACAGGAATACATAACTTGTCCTCCGGACTTAACCGCATTTTTTCCCCCACTTGAAAACCATTATTTAAGATACTTCGGTGGGTTAACGTCGCCCCTTTAGGTTCGCCAGTTGTACCACTTGTAAATTGAATATTAATCGCATCATCAGGCGACAAGATCTCGCTAAGGTTAATCACTTTTTCAATTAAAGCTTCGGTGTAATATTCACTAACCTCATCAAAGCGGAACATACCTGCACGATTGTGATTCCCCATTTGAATGATGCTTTTCAACAGCGGGAAATGTTCAGAAACAATTTCTCCTGGCGCGCAAAACTTGAGCTCAGGCACTATCTTTTCAATCATTTCAAGGTAATCGTTTGACTTAAAATTTGTAGCTGTAATTAGCACCTTACAACCCACCTTTTTAAGTGCATAGGAGAGTTCTGAAATCTGATAAGCAGGATTAATACAAACCAATACCGCGCCTATTTTAGCGGTGGCAAACTGAGCGATACACCACTCCACACAGTTAGGGGCCCAAATAGCGACTCTTTCACCCGGTGCCACATTGAGTTTGATTAATCCTGCGGCGAATTGAGTCACTTCTTGATGGTATTGCTGATAACTCCAAGAAATATTTTGATGCTTAACAACAAGGGCTTTCTCATCTGGAGATTGTAAAGCGATGCGATCAAATGCCTGCCCAATCGTACTATTGAGAAAGCCCACATGACTCTCCCCCTCCCTGTAGCTTTGTTTCGTTAAGCCCTGCTTCATTTGTGATCCTCTCAGCTATCTAACAAGTTTATAACTTATAAAACTTGCTTGTAAAACGCAACTTTTATTCTCAAAGTAGAATATACCTATACGTAATATCTTTCTTGACACAATTAACATCATGGCTATACGTTAGTACTTTGAAATTAAACCAAGGATAAAAACAATGGCAATTAAAAGTCCTACTTTAGATGAGTTAAATTTGATCGCTAAAAGTCTCTTTATGGACTTATCTGACTCAGATTTGGAATTACATTTTTCTTTATTACAGCCCAACCTTGCTGCTTATGAACTCATTGATTCACTTCCTGATTATGTTCCTGATGTGACCTATCCACGCACCAGTGGTTACGAACCCGAACCGGAAGAAAATGAACTTAACGCATGGCATCGTAAAGTCTCAATCAAAGGCTCAAAATCAGGTTTGCTAGAAGGATGTAAAGTTGTTTTAAAAGATAATATTTTCCTTGCTGGGGTGCCGATGATGAACGGAGCATCGACATTGCAGGGATATGTTCCTGAGTTTGACGCAACAATAGTGAGTCGAATCCTCAACGCTGGCGGCGAAATTATTGGCAAAGCCCACTGTGAATATTTCTGTTTGTCTGGAGGAAGTCACACCAACAGTAAGAATCCAGTCAAAAATCCTTACAACCCACTGCACTCTAGTGGGGGATCTTCTTCAGGTTGTGGTGCCTTAGTCGGCGCAGGCGAAGTTGAGATGGCAATAGGGTGCGATCAAGGTGGCTCGATTAGAATCCCCGCCTCTTGGTCTGGTTGCGTTGGCATGAAACCAACTTGGGGTCTAGTGCCTTACAGTGGGATCATGCCCATTGAAAATACTATCGATAATGCAGGACCTATCACCAACAATGTAGAGAACAATGCCAAACTCTTGCAAGCCATAGCAGGTCATGACGGACTCGATCCAAGGCAGTACAGACAAGAAGTAGATAACTATCTTGTTGGTTTAAAATCTAATATTAACGATTTGAAAATAGGTATTCTCACTGATGGGTTTAACCGTCCAGAATCAGAAAGTGATGTAGATAAAGCTGTACTCGATGCCGTCGATGTATTTTCTAAACTTGGTGCAAGTGTTGATCAAGTATCGACTCCTTGGCACAACATAGGGCAATCCATCTGGCTGGCGATAGCATTAGAAGGTTTAACCGATCAAATGATGATCCGTAATGGTATGGGGCTAGGCTGGAAAGGGTTGTACAGCACCAGTTTAATTGACCGTCACTCAAGTTGGCGCATGCGTGCTAATGAGCTGCCAAATAATCTAAAGTCTTGCTTGTTAACTGGTCAATACATGCTTGAGAAATATAACGGTCATTATTATGCAAAAGCCCAGAATCTAAGTCGTCGCTTAACCGACGAATACAACAAACTCCTGTCGCACTTTGACATTTTAGTCATGCCAACGACCCCCATGCAATCCCCTCTTATTCCTACTACTGACGATGATGAGTTTCTGCATGTCCAACGTGCCTTTGAAATGATCGGTAACACCTGCCCCTTTGATACAACTGGTCACCCAGCTTTATCTATACCTTGCGGAATGCGGAACGGTTTACCCGTCGGAATGATGTTAGTAGGCAATCATTTTGATGAAGCGACGTTATATCGTGCTGCGCAAGCTTATGAGCAAAGCATTGATTGGAAATCCGTTTAGCCTCTCCATAGCCTAAATGTTCAATGTTTACTCGCTAGTTATTCTAACAATAAACAAATAAAAGGAATGATGAATATTATGAATCGATTAATAAATCTAACACTAATAATCTCAATGTCTTTCGCTATATTTCCTGTCTTAAGTGATGATTCGGAAATTGAAGTTATTGAAGTCAGAGCTCAAAAAAGAGTTCAGCCATTACAAAAAGTCGGTATCACTATGGCTGCATTTGGTGAAGATCAACTAAAAGAGTTAGGTGTAACCGATGTCGTTAATGTTGCTGCAAACGTATCAAATGTGCAGGTCAATTACGGGCTAGGCAATAACTTTTTCAATATAAGAGGATTAGGTTTAAACGAATTTACCTCCAATCTTGACGCCCCCGTTGCAGTTCATGTGGATGAAGTTTACATGAGTAAGGGCTTTATGACAGGAATGACACTGTTTGATATTGAGCATGTCGAAGTACTTAAAGGCCCCCAAGGGGATCTTTTTGGTCGGAACACGACTGGCGGAGCTGTTAATTTTTTCACCAACAAACCGACCTCCTATTTTGAAGCTGGGGTCAATATTGGCTATGACAACTATGACACGTTCACCACAGAAAACTTTATCTCAGGGCCTTTGTCTGAAAACCTCTCCGGAAGACTCTCCATGTATATCACAGAACAAGGTGAGGGCTATTACTACAATACTACTCGTCAAGATGATGAGGGGGCTGTAAAAGAAAAAGCCGTTCGTGGTCAACTTTTATGGGAAAATGATGAAGGAACATCCGCTTTGCTTTCAATACACTATGGTAAGGACAAATCTGAACTGCATCCCTATGAAGGGGTCGGTAATACGCTACCCGATGGCAGTGGGTTTTGCCCTGAATACCTCAATGGAACAGTACAAGGTGACAATGCTAATTGCTTACGTGGGTTAGATCTTATTTTCAATCCAGGTCAAGATGTCAGCCAATACTATCCTGGAGAAAATGATCCTTATACTACTCAAAATAATCTTAGTTTCGATGTCGATAATGAAAGTTTAGGGGGTTTAGTCAGAGTAGAGCACCAGCTTGATAATGCATTATTTTCTTCTATAACGGCCTATGAACAATTCAGCCAAGATCAACGCGAAGATTCTGATGGTAGTCCTGTGACCTCTGTTGAAGTTTATTGGCACACCGAATTTAAGCAGTTTACTCAAGAATTCAGATTAGCGTCGGATTTTGATCATAACGATTGGAATTACATTGTTGGATTATTCTATGAACATGACGACTTTGATAACGCAGATTATTTAACGGCTTATTTGCCATTTAATGGGCTAAACAATTACTCAAAATACAATCAAAAAGTCGATGCTGTCGCGTTATTTGCACACATAGAGAATGAGTTAACAGAAGAATTAAGGTTAATTAGTGGTGTTCGCTACAGCTGGGAACAAACAAATCTAACAGGCGGAACTTATAAAGGAGATGGACTGAAATCTATCAATGGTAAAGAGCAGCCCGTCACCATCACAGGTATCGCATCTACCGCAGCAAACCTTAGCGATGGCGGCCTACGAACGGATGAAAACGTCACCTTTAAAGCTGGGTTAGAGTGGACTCCTCAAGAGGACATACTGTATTACGGTTCAATCTCAACAGGGTTTAGAAGTGGAGGCTACAGTGTTGCTTTTGCTGCTACACAGGATGAACTGACGAGCTTAGAACCCGAAGAGATAATCTCTTATGAAATCGGATTTAAATCTACCTTAGCCAATAGAAGCCTACAATTTAACGGGTCTATTTTCCGTTACGACTTTCAAAATGGCCACATTGATGTAGATGCGCCTAACTCCCCTGTCCCCATCACGATTAACGCCGCTGAAATTGAAACCATAGGGGCTGAACTCGACCTACAATGGGTGCCTATTGATGGTTTGAAACTCACTTCAGGTGTGGGTTGGGTCGATGCTGAATTAAAAAGTGACCTCACGTTAAAAACAGGAATTGGTGAAGTTCAACTACAAGGAAACCGTCCGGCTTTTAACCCAAAATACACGTACAACGGACAAGCGCGATATGCGTGGGATCTAAACAATGGTTACGATCTGATTTTTGCCAGTGACTGGAGTTGGAGAGCTGAGCAATACCTAGAAGTTAATAATCAACCAAGTAATTTAATTGATGACTATTGGATCGTGAATGCGAGAATTGCTCTCGAGTCATCTGAAAATGATTGGCGTATCTCTTTATGGGGGAAGAATATAACAGATACTCAGTATGTGACTTACCTCAACGACCTCCCTGCATTTGGTTGGTTACTTAGAGGCTACGGTGCTCCGTCAACTTACGGCGCAACATTTGAGATGAAGTTTTAAAACGAATTAAAACACCGTTAACTTCAAATTAGCGGTGTTCTTTTTCAGTAAGTTTAATGGGATAAACTGATTAACAATAGAAAGAGAGAATGCTAATAACCGACACGATGAAGAGGAACAAACCCATTATCTTTTGCTTGAACAATAAACACATCCGCTTGGACATTTTTATTTAACAAGGTTATTTCGCCTCTTGGGCTGTGAAAATTAACCGCCGACATAGATGTTTTCTCAATATCATTCGTCAGTAAAGATTGGCTTCTCTCCGCTAAGTCAGCAAGTAACATAATACCTTCATAACTTGAAACGCTTATCTGATTGAGTCCAGGTGCCAACTCGCCAAAATTATTATAATAAAGCTTATTAAAACTCTTAGCCTCATTGGTATCTAAACCCTCGAAATACCCCATTGATGAAAATAAATTTCGACTGTTTTCATTACCAATCGCATACAACATGTTTTCTTCAATCGCGCTACAGTATCGAATGATTTGGGTATCTAAACCCCGTTGAGCAAACTGTCGATTAAAATCAATTGAGCCTTCACCAAGCAAATTAATAAAAACAACATCAGGCTTTTCCTGTTCAATACGATCAAGCGTGCTTGAAAAGTCTTTACAATGGAGAGGTAAAAGCTCGTTAGCAACAACTTGACGGTGCCTTGAATGGAGAAAATCAATCGCGGAGGAGTGAGTTTTAGCAGGCCAAACATAGTCACTTCCAACAAAAAACCAACGTTGAGATTTTACATTAATACAGAGCCATTCGAGTGTAGGTAACACACTTTGCTCTGTGGTAAGTCCGGTAAGGAACATCCCCGTGCATTGATCGCCGCCTTCATACATTGGGGTGTATATGTAGGGCACTCGCCCTCGAATGGCATGAGCAACCTCTTTACGTATATCACTCGTGTGGGTTCCGACCAATGCTGATATTTCGCCTGAGTGGACCTTGGCTGAGACTTCTTTGGCGACGGCACTCGGCGCTACACTGGCATCAATAAATTCAAGTTCAACTTTGTAATCAAGTATACCTCGATAACTATTGAGTTCTGCTGCGGCCAGTATAGAACAAGCCTCACAAGAGTTGCCCCAAAGGCCGATTGGCCCACTAAATGGCAACAGCACACCAATCTTGACGGTTTGATCACTCACTTTTTTATTCAAAGTATACCGCCATAGCTAAAAGAGAATATCAATTACACAGTCATTGATGCAGATCATTCACACAACAACTGTTCATTTTATATACTCTATGGGATTATTTACTATTGTTCAATAAATTATAATCCTTTATAATTTATTCCAGATGTAGAATATCTTATTATGAAGTTAACCTCCCAGTGTAAGGGTCAATAGATGAGTCCTACTGCAAGTAATTTAAAGTCAGAGCTAGCGAAGCTTTTAGTTCAAAATGAACGTCTTCTAGATAAAAAATTAGAGTCGGCTTTACAACAAAGAAAAAAAACGCTTGGTAACGTGCAGTGGCGGATACTCACCAATCTTATTGAAGCTAACGAAGGTCTGAGCATGAAAGATTTATCACAGCTCACCCACACTAACGATTCAACACTCACTAAAGTTGTAGATAAATTGGTTAACGACAGCTTGGTGTATCGTCGACCACACCCAAAAGACAGAAGAAAGATACTTATCATCAGCAGTAGCAAAGGCAAGGCACTGCACGCCAAGTTGGAAAGTGATGTGAACCAATGCTATGAGCAAATGTTCGAGCCATTATCTGCAGTTCAAATGAAGTCCTTACAAAGTATTTTGCAGACACTCAACAGTAAAAACTCACTGACTTTGTAGCATTGGCTCATGTTCGCATCATTGAAAAGAGCAGAAGAGAGCTAAAGTGGCTGTTATCCAGTACCGAAGACTCTCACCTTTTCAACCATCCCTAGCCTTAGTTCAATGGCAGATAAATATCCGTGATAAGTTCATGTTCAGCCACTTCAGGAAAGAAGTTTTGATAGTGAAAGAAGCAAGGTGAATCCCTGAGTGATTCGCCGCTTTGTGGCAACCACTGACCGTAAAGGTAGTGTACTTTGGCATCGAGATCATCGTGAGAGCCGTGATGACGGATCACTGCGCAACGTCCCTTATCGATAGTTCGATTAATCACTCCATGGGGATTTTCTGGCACCTCATGCAGTACTGAACCACAAATATCAAACCTGAAATCGTCACCTGATACCGATTTAGGATCTTCATAGATCAACCCGAAAGTTTGACTCTTAGTCACCGGCGATAACCCGGTTTGTTTACGCCAAGCAATAAACTTAGCCGCAGACTCATTAACTAATTCAGGCGCCCCTCTGTGCTCATAAACCGCGATTTTAGTCTCTGCAAAATTGACTAGCTCAACCTGCTGTTCTTTACCCATGGTTTTGACTCCAAATTGATATTTCTCATTCCATTCCAACCATTTTGGCTGGCGACGAAATTCAGTAGGAGATTGATCAAACGCTTTTTTAAATGCCCGTGCGAACGACTCTGGGTAATCAAATTTAGCGTCTAAAGCGATATCAACAATCTTAATTTCAGGGTCAAAATAGAGCCGATAAGAAGCTCTTTTTAGCCGTAAAAGCTGGATGTATTTTGCGATACCAATACCAAGGTAATCAGAAAACTGACGATGAAAGTGAAACTTAGAAAAACCCGCATACTGGCTCAAATGCTCGACTGTGAGTTCTTTATCCAAATTTGCATAGATATAATCACAAACGCAGTCCATCACCCTGATGTAGTTATCTAGTTGAGCATTGGTTTTCATATACTTCCTTGTCCGCTTTCATTTAGTCATCTAAATGGGATACACCTGTTTAACATATCCTCTACTGAATTGTTAGTTAGTATCTAGGGGATGGATGAGGCTGTCCTAACCAAAGTTGCTGACTTGTCGAATCACAAGTTGAGTATTCTTACCTAACGTTTATCTCATATGATCGATTGTTCGTAGCCATGACTTCATTTCTACCTATAGCCTGCGGCTCGCCGAATATGTAAATGCTTCTGTGACACGGCACAAGTATGTCCCTATAGCCCCGACCAAAACATCTGACCCACATGGTCTTAAGCGTTCCAGACGCTTTAAAGACATTTCCCATATCCCTATGGGTCAGTGTGGGAAATGCCTAGAAATGAAGGGAACATTACCGGCCCTGTTTTGAAAGGTCACAGCCGCATTCACACTTGGATGTTTACCTCTTCGATGTTGCTCATTTAAGGTGATGAGTAACTAGCTCTATTCACTTGCTGCACCACAAGTATTAAAAAGCTTTAAGGCTGATTCGCTTTGTTCTCTTGCAGTACTTCTTTAAATGCGAACATCCCGTTTAGTGCTGCGGGGAAGCCGGCGTAGACCGACATTTGTAGTAGTACCTCTTTAATCTCATCTTCAGTGCAGCCTACGTTCAAAGCAGCATTCAGATGTACTTTTAGTTGAGGTTTACAGTGACCCAATGCAGTGAGGGCTGCGATGGTGGCAATTTCTCTGGACTTGAGGTCTAGTGCGGATCGGGAGTAGATATCGCCGAAGGGGTATTCAATGGTGAACTTAGCCAAATCGGGGCAAATATCTTGCAGGCTTTGTATGACGTTATGCCCAGCTTCACCGTCGATTTTAGACAACTGTTCTAGGCCTGTGACAAATCTTGAGTTTTCCATGTGTGTACTCCTATTAATCATTAGAAGTACACCTTACAAGTTAGAGTTAACTCTAAGTCAACTCACTTTTTTCTGTTTATATAAAAAAATCTTCTCCTCTAGGGCTTTGAGGTGGTTTAGCTGCAATTCAATGTGGGCTTTTAGATTTTCTTTATGCTGTTCCAGTAAGTTCTGACGCTCTTTCACCGTTCCAGAACCTAATGCGCGTAACTTGGCATACTCCAAAATGTTGCTCAAAGGCATTCCGGTGTCTTTCAGACGAATAACAAAATTAATCCAATCCACATCTTTGTTGGTGTAATCTCGATGACCACTGGTATTACGTTGGACCTTGTTGAGTAGGCCCATTTTTTCATAATAACGCAGTGTATACGGTGACAAGCCTACCAGCTCCGAGAATGCCTTCATGTTCATATTATGAACTCGTTAACTGCAGTAAATCCCATTTGGTGCCATACAAGTCTTTGAAAACGACAACCATCCCATACTCTTCGGTACGAGGTTCTTCTGTGAACTCAACGCCTTTACTTTTCATGTTCTCGTAATCACGCCAAAAGTCGTTTGTATGAAGGAAAAGAAAAACTCGCCCACCAGTTTGGTTACCCACTGATTTCTTCTGCTCTTCATTACTCGCTTGCGCCAACAACAGGTTAGTCCCTGTAGAATTAGGAGGAGAGATCAATACCCAACGTTTTCCGCCGCCTAAATCTAAATCCTCAATAAGCTCAAACTGTAATTTACTAGTGTAAAACTCAATAGCATCATCATAATTATCAACAACTAAAGCGACACTTCCAATTTTTTGTTCGACAGGTTTACTCATCTTAATCTCTCTATAACTATGTCTATCAATATAGTCTTAATACATTGCCCGCTCACGTTTATCCCTAAGAGTATCACCATCTTCGATGCACTCGGTAGCCTCAATCAACTTAAGATATGGCGCAGGGAGTTGGCTCTCATGCGCGCCGATGACAACGTGATTGAGATACCATGAAAAAGGCTTAAGCGCCGGAGCTGTCTTGATGGCGTAATACGTAATCGCTGCAAACTGTTCACCGCTTTCACTGGTCACCGTCACCCATTTTTCATCATAGCCAAGGCCTAAACTCTCGGCGAGATCTAAAGCGGGCTTCTCCTGTTCATCGATGTCAAAAAGGGCACCGTATACTTGAGATAAGGGGTCATTGGTTTGATAAGCATCGCACTTACCTGAACCATCATTGGCCAGCTTGTGAAAACGCAGCTCATGACCTATTAAGATGAAGGTGCCAACTCGCTCAGCACTTGGTGTGCGCTCTCGTAATCTGGCAATCGACATATTTGAGCCATAGGCGAAATATTTCATTGCTTGATACTCCCAATGTTTATTTTAAAAGTACCTTAGGGCAAAAAGACTCTCACACACAAGCCACCACTGTCACGATTGTGTAGGGTAATTCTGCCATCATGGGCTTCAATAATCTCTCTACACAGGGGTAAACCAAGACCGGTTCCGGATTGTTTTGTGGAGTAAAAAGGTAATAACGCTTGTTTTAGCACATCTGCCGACATACCTGAACCGCCATCTTTCACTTCGATAACAGTGCCTTGATAAACCTTACCTTCGTTATCCAATCCGCTGACGTTAGCGGTGTTATGACCACTAAATAGATTCGATGGTTCAATGGTTAGCGTCACCTTATTGGCTGGAGTGCCTGACTCATGAGCATTTTTAAGCAAGTTCAATAACACTTGCTCCATCTGGATCAGATCAAACTCACCATCTTCATCGGGCAGCTCACCTAGGAGGGAGAACTGATAGTGCTGACCTAATTGATCCACCAGTTTACGCCAATTTACTTTGTCTTTTTTAGGTTGGGGCAATTTAGCAAAACGAGCGTAGTTAGAGATAAACAGGCTCAAATGACGGCTTCTATCCTCAATCGTATCGAAGATCATCTTAAGCTTAGGGTCGTTAAGATTTTTGGTCAACATCCGCCCCGAATTCACCATCGACGAGATAGGCGCCACCGAATTATTCAGCTCATGGCTAATAATACGTATCACCTTTTTCCACACCGCCACCTCTTGACGATTCAGCTCATGGGTCATCTGCTTAAGCAGTAATAAGTGATGATACTGACCGTTTAACATAAACTGGCCACGAGACAGGTGCCAAGTGTCATCCTCATCTTGGCCTTCCACAGGTAAGGTAAATAGCCCGTCTTTAGGTTTGCTCAACGCAGAAGACAATTCGGTACTCACCCGCTCTATCAAGTCCGGCAGTGCAAAACCCTCAATATGGTGACCTTGATTAAACAAATGCCTAGCAGCATCGTTGGCGTAAATAATTCTTTGTTCATCATCAAGCAGTAACATCACATTAGGTGAGCTTTGTATCACCTTATCAAGCAGCAATTCGCGTTGATAGATGTACTGACGTTCCCGCCTTAACGTTTCGGCAGAGTCATTGAATAGCGTCGTCAGCGCTTGCAACTGGCGATCGCCACTGACCGGAATCGTCACACTAAAATCGTTATCTTTGAAATTAAGTAAGCCCACTTCAAGGGCACTCAGGCTCGTTGCCAATGTCCGAGTAAAAAAGTGACTCATTACCCCAGCGCAGAGACCTGAAAACATAAA
>SAMEA5043660__coassemble_502_pt1 | contig 18821 bp, 13 predicted proteins | sample SAMEA5043660__metabat2_high_PE_003 | metagenome-assembled genome bin SAMEA5043660 (sample SAMEA5043660) | Gadus morhua | reverse complement strand
TCAAAATTCAACAGAATTTCACCCGCTAGCAGTTTGACGAATAGCCAAGTAGACTGGCTGCAGGGATGGATGTTATTAATTTGGAAATTAGGTAATGCAGTTAAAGGAAGAACTTTTACAACTGAGGGCTGAGCTCGATGAGTTACAGAGAAAGCAGGGAGATCAGCAGCAAAGTTTAGCGATACAGTTAAGTTTGATGAGCAATAAACTTGATAACCTAAGCCATCAAATAGAGACCTCTCCACTAGCGATCAATGAAACAGATGAGGCCAATGCACCTGCTGATGTCAATATGCAGCGTAGCAAAGACCAAGCTGATGTTGAAGCCGTTAAGCTGCCCAAATACTCCGAGAGAACATCCCAAGTCAGTATCGATCCTTGGACTGAGGCCGAACTGCCCCCTCAACGTCATAATCAAAAAGCCAAAGTCAGTGCCAGTTCAGAATTGCTCAATCAGTTGAGTCAATCTGCAGGGCAACTTAATGCCAGTTTAAGCAGCCTCCTTGGCCCGTTCGCAGGGATATTCAATCAGGTAAAATCTTTCTATCAACACTATCAGGAAAAAGGACAAGGTCCGGTCTTTCTAATGACGGTCGCCGGTATCATCACCTTAACCTTAGGTTTTGGCTATCTGCTGCAATATTCAATCAACAACTGGTTTTCTGAACTGGGAAAAGCCCTTTTCGGCTTCGCGTCCGCCAATTCCTTTATCGCACTAGGTGCATTCATCTATAAAAAACGGCCAGGCATGCAGGACTTTGCCTCCGGTCTCATCGGGCTAGGGCTAATACTCAATTTTTTAAGCACCTATTTTATCGGCCCCTATTTCGGCCTTATTCCCACAGGTATAAGCTTTATCTTGTTATTTCTAATCACGTTAGCGGGATTTGGAATATCAATGAAGTTTGAAACCAAAGTGGTGTCTATCATCAGTCTGATAGGCGGTTCGCTCGCACCAGTCATGTTAATCTCTGGCAGCCAAGCGCCCCTGCTTTACCTTCCTTACCTCTTGCTTATCGGTTGCTTTGCATTAATACAGAGTCGAAAATTGAATTGGCCTCCGCTTATGGAAGTCACCAGCTTGCTCCATATCGCGTGTATTGAAGCCTTTATGCTCTACCAAGGACAAGCCTTTATCCACTTAGACTGGCAAGTCATCCTAGGTATAGCCTCCATTTCAGGCAGTTTCTATCTCTATGGTTTTACCAGTATTTATTGGCTATTCAAGACACAATCGAATGCCATGGAGAATAAGATAGAGCAAAGCAAACAAAGGCCGTTAACCTCACGGATCCTCACGCTACCTTTTGCCTTAATCGCACTAGTTTTAATGGCAACGAGCCAATTTACCCTCTATAACGGCGAAGTCTTTCTGCTAAACGGCCTGATATGCGCCGGTTTATTTATTGCTTTGCGACAACATCAGCAGCTCAGGGGCATACTTTTAGTCTTTGCGGGTAGCTTTGCAGGTTTCGCCGCATTAAACCTAATCAGCCATGAGTACCTGGGACTGGTGCTGCTACTGGAAGGATCGCTACTGCTCTGGCTAGGTGCAAAAGAGAAATTAACCTCAGTGCGTGCTGAAGCTTATGTTCTGCTGACCTTAGGTCTCGCGCTCAATATTTATGGGCTAGCCGAAACAATCAACTTGAGTCGCTACAATTTAGACAGTTTCAGCTCCAATAGTTTTACGCTGATTCTACTGCTGCTGACGACAGCGACGCTTTACTCTTCAAGCCTCATCATGCACAAGTTTTTAAGACAGGAAGATAACACTTGGGGCTTAGTGTATGAGCAAAAAATATGGCGATTACTCAAAGAGTTGCTAAGTGTTGGCTATACCGTCACACTGCTCTTTATTGCCGCGCTTATCAGCTATGAGCACAGCTTAAATACCTTACCCCTAATCAGCTTATTACTGCTCTATTTAGCCGCAAAAGATAACCTTAAATTCACTGAGTTATTTGCTTGGCTGCTGATGATTCCGCTATTGATTATGATCGGATATGGCATACTTGATTCAGGCAGCTTTAGCCTTGGTCAGCAAGCGCTCTACGCAAAAATCGCCAGAATTGAAGTATTTGCCAGCTTAATGTTTGCTTACTACTGGTATAAACGCCATTTTGCCGATTCTAAACTGATCAAGTTTACCGCTCTAGTCCAGCTTGTTTGCTTCATCGCTCTGCCAGTTTTGTTCATCCCTAAGGTACTGAGAGATTTTGAGTCTTACATTAGTATCGCTATCTGGGGAAGCTGTTTCATGAGTCTAATACTCGCCCGTATGATCAAACATAGGGCGCTAATATTAGAAGCAAAAGTACTCACCCTAACTGCCATATTGATCACTGCGGCAAGCTGCTTAGATCAAAGGTGGCAGGGGCTTATCGGATTAACCATCGGCGCGGTAATGATGTCAGGACTGCTTGTCCGATATCGTTCATTGGATAAAATTTCGCAACGAATATTCACATTCCAATGGCAACTCAGTCCCTTTTATTTCGGACTCATCACAGCGGTTATCATCCAGAGTTTTGTCGGTAATTGGGGAGTGGTGGCAGCCGTGTTGTCTGGCTACTTTGTTTGGCTTGTCAGCTTAAAACCACTACCTGAGGTACTGAAATCTGGCGTCAGTTTAGCCTATGGATTAACTTTTATTTTCGGTATTGCACCGCTACTGGTCCACGTGCAAACTTATACCGCATCCGGCACAGAAAATTTACTTTATTGTCTTGCCGAGACTGCCAGTTTAGCGATACTAGGATGGCTGGTGTTGCAAAATGGTGCAGTGATTAGGGCGCATAAATCCAGTATATCTCTCGCTGTTTTACAGTGGGGATGGCACCTATTATTAGCACTCAGTTACCTGGTTTGGAGTTATCAACTCCCCACCGTTTTTGCTGCCCCCATTAGCGCCATTTTACTTGTCATACATGGGAGTTGGCTGATGTTTATTAGCTTGAAGCCTAAACAGGCGCAGATGGTCAAACTCGCAGGAATACTATTTGCCCTATCCTGCGCAAAAGTTATTTTTATTGATATGGCCACCTTCGAGGTAATACAAAAAGTGGTCGCCTTTATGGTAATTGGTGCCATATTACTGTGTGTTTCATATTTCTATCAGAAGGCCAGAAACAAAATAAGCTAAAATATTAAACCAAGCTTTTGGTTAATATTTAAATGAGTAATAAAATGGACAGACGCGGCTGTTTAAAATAAAACAGCCCTTTATTTACACTACTCGAATGTAATAGAAATGTTACTTACCCTCCCCTCAGTGAAAGCACACTAAAAGTGGCCAACTTTAGAGGGGGGACACCATGCTACTTTGTGCTTACACTCTTATCTAAAAAAGGCCTGAACCCTGTTAATTTAAAGGTGACTAGCCTTAAAAGTGATATTTAAATACACCTCTATTCACTCCCCGTATTCCATGCCTACATCACCTCTCTCTTAGTGTGCCTATTAGGACCACTTATACATCAACGTTAAGCACAACTTCACCCCAAAGAGCTGTAAAGCAAAGAGTATTTTATGCTAAAAAACCAAATGTAGTACCCCTTTGCTACCACATTAATCGACTAACGCATTACATTATCCCTTTTTCGTCATTGGAATTAGGCTGTCGTTATGGGCGAACATATGATCTATTTGCTAGCTCGTTTCAAAGCACAAAGTGGTAAAGAAGATGCACTTCTTGTACTACTCGAAAGTGTTGTTATAGCGGCTAGGAATGAATTGGGTTGTGTTGAATATGAGCTTCATGAAGAGAATAAAAACAAAGGGCATTTCATTTTTATTAAGAAATTTGTTGATAGTGCTGCCTACGAAAAACATCAAAACACCATACACTTTAAACGCTTGATTAGGGAAATGACCAACCTAATAACAACACCACCAGAAATCATAATGCTAACAAAACATCTATAAATACCCTCATGAAATTAACAATGGTTCCGATAAGATACCACCCTACCCATTCACTGACTATTAAGAATACAATTGCAGATACTTATTATATGTTTAAATTCAAGTGATTAAATCCATTCAGCTGTGGAGTTTAAATTATTTATTATGAGCAATCTTTTTTTCGATAGCCCTACTAGCCACTACTTGCCGATCCAGAAATCGATTAGAATTCAGGGTCACGTCACCAGTATTTCATTAGAAAAGCTCTTTTGGGATCTGTTAGATCAAATAGCAGAAAGCCAAGGAGTGAAGAGAAACCAATTTATAGCTAGCTTATATATTGAAGCGCTGAATCATCATGGTGATGTTAAAAACTTCACCTCACTGCTCAGGTCTGCCTGTGTTCAGCATATTTTGTCAGATAAGGCCGATAGTCAATAACCTCAGCCTTTCAGAGAATTCCTGACTAGTTAAAATCCTTCAACATCTCATCATCAAACTGATCCAGTGACACTGTCAAATTATGCTCGGCAATCGTGTGGTGCAGCTCAGTGATATCTTTCTCAACCTTGCTCATCGTCAAGGTGTTATTGTCTAGAAAATAGACCTGTTTTAAACTCTCGTAGTAGTAATTCAAGATAATCAGCGCATTGAGATCTTGGTTTTTTGCTGCCGCTTTAATGGCCTTAAGCCGACGATAGATGCGATTATGTAACGCCTTAAGTCGCCACACGTAGTAAACCTCTGTCATAAAAGGCGTATCTTTCACGCGGATCATCACTATCACACAGATCACCGCAGCAAGAATGACCCCTAACAAATTAAGATGAAAATTCCCTGTTGGTCCCTCCCCAGTAATCCCCTCACTGCCATTGCTTCCAAAAGCCGCAATCAACAGCGCACCAAATGCCAAAGATAGAACACTCAAGCCAATCACTAGAGCCACGCTCACAAGATTAAGGTGTTTCTTATATCGTTTTTTATCAATATCAATGAGTTTCATAGCACTTACCTTCAAATAAGGTTCAACAGATCCTACGGATCATCTTTTTTGTGGGGGGTGATATGATAACTCAACTGCGCGAGTAATAACGTCATTCGATCTCGGGATATTGATTAATTCGAGTTAAACACGATATAGCAGTAAAAACATCTAGACGTCTAAATTGACAGACGTCTGTAAATCTCATATCCTCTCAACTATTGAGATGTACCATACTGCCGGTTTCATGATCCTGAAATGAATATGGCAGCATGTTCCATGCTAGGAGGGCGATGGGAACTTATGGTTCGATAGAGAATTACTGAGAAAGAGAGAACATTTTGACGACTTCAACAAACAATTCACCAAACAAAAATGTGGATACCCAAAGTATCCCACCTACAGCCTCCTTCTTGGCTCTAGTTCCATTATTCCTATTTTTAGCGCTATTTATCGGCGCTGGCGTGTACTTCCAGAGCCAAGGTGTCGATTTCGCTTTCTATCAACTTCCTAGTGTTGTCGCCATTTTACCCGCGATAATCTTTGCGCTTATCATCTCTAAGCAAAAATTAAATCAGAGCATAGAGACCTTTATTGCCGGAATTGGCCACGCGAACATTATCGCCATGTGCCTCATCTATTTATTAGCTGGCGCCTTTGCTGCCGTCGCTAAAGCAACCGGTGGCGTAGATGCCACTGTCGCACTAGGCCTGTCTTTAGTGCCATCTAACTTGCTACTTCCAGGCTTCTTTGTGATTGCGGCCTTTATTGCAACCGCGATGGGTACCTCAATGGGTACCATTGCCGCTGTTGCTCCCATCGCTTTAGGTGTGGCTAACGAAGCACAAATCGAACTCGCCCTTATGGCAGGTGCGGTTATATCAGGTGCACTTTTTGGTGATAACCTTTCCATCATCTCTGACACCACGATTGCCGCAACCCGCACTCAAGGTTGTGAGATGAAAGATAAGTTCAAAGAGAACTTAATCTTTGCCATTCCAGCATCCATCATCACGCTTATCGCCTTTACGTTAGCGGGCCAAGGGCAAGCTGAAGTTGCGACCCAAGAGATCGACTTCGTTAAAGTGATTCCTTACTTAACCATTCTAGTACTGGCAGTTTCGGGCTTAAACGTATTTGTAGTACTCACTATCGGCATACTACTCGCGGGCATTACTGGCCTATTCACCATGGATTACGGTGTGATCCAGTTTGGTCAGGATATCTACGCAGGTTTTGGTAACATGCAGGAGATCTTTATTCTCTCTATGTTAGTCGGCGGTCTAGCTGCATTGATGCAACAACAAGGCGGACTTGCCTTTGTCAGTAAGCAGATAGAAAAACTGATCGCTAAATTCTCTAAAGCTAAAGGCGGCGCATCTACCCGTGCATCAGAACTGGGTATGGCGGGCATTGTTGCGATAACCAACACCTGTGTGGCTAACAACACAGTTTCTATTGTGGTAACAGGGGATATCGCTAAAGAGCTAGCAGAGAAGCACCAGGTCACGCCTAAGCGCGCTGCCAGTATCTTAGATATCTTCTCCTGTATTATTCAGGGTCTTATCCCCTACGGTGCTCAAGCCTTGCTGATAGCTTCAGTCTTTAGCCTTTCGCCATTAGAAGTGGTAACACACGCTTGGTACTGCATGATCTTAGCTGTCGTCGCTGTTGCGATTGTCATTTTCCGTAAACGAGTCTAAGCCACAATACTGAAAATCCCCTTTGATTTGATAAGGGAGTGCAGATATCTGCACTCCCTTTTTATTTGCTCCGCATTTCCTCTCAATAAACAGCAATATATTTGCTAACAATTAAATGCAGATTATCACTCCGATCCTATTGAGAATTTATAGGGCTTAGGGCAAGTTAATATGAGCAAGAGAGTTTGCATTTGATAAGGAGATCTAATAATGAGGCTAAGTCCTCGTTTAATTTAGCGGTGCTATAAAGCCACGCTTTAATCCCTTATAAAAGTGAACTAAAATGTTACAAGAACAAGAGGTTGATACGCATTCCCCACGTTATGATCTTCATAGGTTAGTGGTGTTAATGATCCTAACCGGCGCGTTTGTCTCCGCCATCGGAATCGTGATTTCAGTCTGGGCCAAATATCAAGTTGTCGGTTCAGAGGTGTTCCTCAGACGAGCCGATTTCTTAGGTGATTATATTCACTCCCCCCTCGCCTATATCTACAACTTTTCATTAGTCATCGCTGGCTCCTGTATCTTGCTCTCTATGTATGGCCTATTCAAACTCAAGCTGGGTTACTACAGCCATTATATTGCTGCTGCTGGCTCCTGGGTCGGCCTGTCTATCATCCTTGTCGGTGTGTTCCCCATCAATTACCTAAATGAACACCGCCTGGTCTCCACCAGCTTTCTTGTTGGTACCTTTGTGCTTTTCCTGCTCGCTAATATCATGCGATTCATCCATAAAGACGTGTGTTCTAACACAATGTTTATAGTCAGTATTTTAGGGTTTATCAGTGCGGCAGGCTTACTCTATCAACTTGATTGGCAAACATTAGATTTTTTCCCGTGTAATCATCTACATACAAAATTTTGCTGGGTAGCGTTCAACATGTGGTTTCAAACAAGTATCACCATGCTGTGGTGCGTGATCCTAGCGTTAACAATCAGAAAGCTGGCTAATGACACCAAGCTCACTATGACGTAAGCGAGTTATGGCGTAAATAATGGTAAACTGCCACCAGTCAGCCTTACATGTGTATCCCAAAAAGAGATGGAACAAGATCCCACCAGAATGCGTCTGGCCAAATATTTAGCGCTAACCGGATTGTGCTCTCGAAGAGCCGCGACACGTTATATCCGCGATGGCCAGATAACCTTAGATGGCCGCTTAGCCAATCACATCGACACTGTCACACTAGCCAATTCATCAGAGACTGTGTCTTGCCTTGAAGTGCTCACCTTCGAAGGTCAGCCCATCGCTGGCGTAGAGATGAAACAGTACTGGGTCTTACACAAGGCCGTGGGAACCGATTCACGCTTGCTCATCGACGATCCAGCCAGCTTGTTGCACCTTCTGCCATCAACACCAAGACTTTACCCAGTCGGCCGCTTAGATAAAGATTCTCGGGGTTTGCTCCTGCTTACCAACGATGGCGAACTGACTCAAACACTCATGCATCCGGATTTTGGTCACAGCAAAATTTATCATGTCAGGGTCGACAGAGCCTTTGGTGATGATTTCCTTCAGTTAATGGCACAAGGCGTGAGTTACCGCGATGTCACCACGAACCCATGCTCGATGACACGATTAGCTGACGATCAATTTGAGATCACCTTGACTCAAGGGTTAAATCGGCAAATCCGGCGTATGTCTCAAGCGCTGGGGTTTAAGGTTATCGACCTTAAGCGAGTGCAGCTGCAAACACTGGCACTGGGAGCCTTAAATGAAGGCGAGATGAGAGCGTTAACCATTGAAGAGGTCGCAGCACTAAAAGGCAAAGTAGACTGACTTTCAATATCCAGCCTTACCTTCATTAGCCATCCTAAACTTCAATTGCCACTCAGACCTTCAGATAGTCACTCTGGACTTCAATTGTCATCCTGAACTTGTTTCAGGATCCAGTGTGCACACTCCTCGATAACCCTTCCTCTTCACTTTATCAAAACGACTATTTTCTCTTTTTCACCTGTCTTTCAATTATAACCTTCTTAAAAACAATAACCTGAACCCATTAGGTCATTTTTACCCTATACCGTCAGTTTCAGCGGTGCTAAAAATACCCCATATTTAAAAAGGAGCATGTTCGCTCACAAGGAGAATACAGTGAAGAACGTTAAGATTTTTAAACAAGGGTTATTGGCAGCAAGTTTACTATCAGCCAGTGTTTGCAGCTATGCCGGAGACTGGAATCTCGGCAGTGGCATTTATGACATTACAGGGCCTGCAGGTGACACACATATGTTGGGCTACGGATTTCTCAATCCGACTCAAGGTATTCAAACTCGACTTTGGTCGCGAGCCTATGCGATAGAATCCTTTGGCACTGGCAACATGGTTATTTTTGTCTCAACAGATCTGCACAGTATTCCTCAAGGTGTAAAACAAGGAGTGATGGCAAAGTTAACCGATGCCTATGGCGAGCGCTACTCCGATGCCAATGTGATGTTAACCGCGACTCATAACCACAACGGTCCTGGCGGCTTCGATCATAATGTACTCCTTAACGCAGGTACTCTGGGTCATGACAAAAGGCACCATAAAGCGATTGTTGATGGCATTTTTCAGTCAATTAAAAAAGCGATTGAAACCCGCGAGCCCGGCGAGATCTATTTCAATAAAGGCGAGCTCAGTGAAACAGGGGTTAACCGTAACCCGACCGCTTACGCGCTCAATCCAGATCGTGGCCAATACGGCACTAACATTAATCAAAATATGACCTTGCTAAAACTGGTGGGTGACGATGGCACTGAGATAGGTAGCATCAACTGGTTTGGCGTGCACAACACCTCATTCAGTCAAAACCAAAGACAGATCAGTGGCGACAACAAAGGCATTGCCAGTCAGCTATTTGAAAAGAGCAAAGGCAGTAACTATCGAGATGAAAGCACCTTTGTCGCCGCCTTTGCCAACAGCACCCTAGGGGATGTATCTCCCAATATCTGTGGCCAACGTAATGGCTGTCGTTACACCGACTCAGACAGTGCTCTGCTCTCTGGTACCAAGCAATTTGATAAAGCTAATGAGCTGTATCGACAAGCCAATTTCCGCTTGAGCAATGAGCTGCAGTTCCGTCATCAATATGTCTATATGCCGGAATATACCGTCACCGAAGAGTTTGCCTATGAACAAAGCCAAGCGCGAGTCTGTGAAGGCGAGTTTGGTCTGTCATTTCTAGCGGGCTCATGGCATGACGGTTATGCAGCCACCCTAGGGACTTGGGAAGGGATGAGTTTACTCAATAATGCCGCCTTTGCCATGCCAGGGCTACATTGGTTTGCCCCTATAGCCCACAACCAAGTGAGTCGTAAAATTTGCCAATACCCTAAACCTGGCTTTATTGCTCGCAGCACCATCATTGGCGATCTTTATACTGCTCATATTCCTTTTCAGATTTTCACTTTAGGCGAACTTGCTATTGTTTCAGTCGCGGGTGAAATGACCACCATGGCGGGGCGTCGCTTAGAAAATCAATTACTCGATCAACTCCAAAGCATCGGTGTCAGACATGTTGTTATCGCTGGCCTCGCTAATGCTTACCATGGCTACATCACCACACCTGAGGAGTATCAAGCCCAAAGATACGAAGGGGCTCACACCATTTTTGGCCCTAATACTGCGCCTGCCTACATGCAAATCTACGCAGATATGGCAGATGCCATCGTAAGTAACAGACCTGTTGCAGCAGGCCCTACACCGCCAGATCTCTCCCGCAGTCAGGTTTTACTGACACCGGACACAGTGGCTGACGGCAAACCCATTTATGAACACTTCGGTCAGGTGCACCATGACGCTAACTCGGAGTACTTGGTCAATGATGAGGTCTATGTCAAATTCAGAGCAGGTACACCAAAGAACAACTACTTGACCCAAAATTCGTTTTTAGAGGTACAGCGCTGGACCAATGGTGAATGGCTAACTTACCGCACAGACAACGACCTCGACACTACCTTTGTTTGGTATAACGACCCTAACCTGCTGTGCATCGACTGCTCATTCTCCGAGGTGAAATGGACACCGGATGCAGAAACGCCAACAGGTATGTACCGAATCATGCATAAAGGATACTGGAAAGACGGTTTCAACCAGCACTATTACCAAGGTTACTCACGGGATTTTCATGTCGCGAACATCAAAAACCACCTAGCATTAACCAGTACTCACAACACTCTTCTGTCCGCCGACCAAAATGGAGGCCAAGGACTTGATGCCAATGGTCAGGCTATCGATAGCTGGGAAACCTTCGGCGTAGTAAGGTTTGATGAAAATCGCACTGTGGCGCAATCAAATCAATGCATCAAACATGGCGACACCATTGGACTGAGAACCGGAAATGGTCATTATGTCAGTGCGCCGGGTAATGGCGATTTAGATGCCGACCGTTCTCACTTTAGAGCATGGGAGCGCTTTAGACTCATCAATCTCAGCAACCCTAGTGGCTGCTTGCAAACAACCGATGCTATCGCCTTGCACCACACCAGTAGCCAGAAGTTTGTCGCCGCTGAACCCAACGGACAAGCCGTGGCTAAGTGGGCAGCTTTAGGGGCGTGGGAAACCTTCGGAGTCACCCTGATTGAAGAGAAGCTTAAGCATCAAGAGATATCATTGCTCAGTGATCATGGCACCTATGTCTCTGCAGATAACGCAGGGGGCGGCAACGTATTTGCCAATCGAAATCACATGCAAACCTGGGAAAAATTCCAGCTACGCACTATGGAGCCAGACAATATATCTAACTGTATCCGTAGCGGTTCGCGTATCAGTTTACGCACCGACCGAGGCTTCTTTTTCAGTGCTAAAAACAATGGCGACATGTTGGCCGATGGCGAGAGATTGGCTGAATGGGAGAAGTTCACTTTAACCAATCACAGCAGCAATGCTTGTATGCAGGATGGCGATGTCATTTCACTGCAAAGCACCCACGCAAAATACATGATGGCCCATGGTAATGGACCGATGAAAGTCACCGCGGGGAGTCAGCAAATCGCAGCATGGGAACGGTTTAGAATCACCATCCACTAATCAACAGCTGCAGTAAACATCTAGGGTACCTTTCAACAACTTTACTTGTTAGGTATCCTTTTCCACATCTGTATCGCTCGGTTCACTAAGATTTATCGACGGGATTTTTCAACAAAGCAACCAGTTCACTGCGACTGGCGATCCCCAGCTTTTGGTACATGCGATATAGATGGTTAGACACCGTTGACGGCGATAACTCCAGCGCTTTCGCTACCTGCTTGAAGGTCATCCCTTTTCCAAGCCAAGAGGCGATCTCCAGCTCCCGCAAAGTCAGCTTATCCAAAGGACCAATCAAGCGAGCCTCGATTTTAAACAAGCTTTCAGCCGCGACGATATTGAACATCACCTCATCGCACTTTATCTCTGCGGGGCCTTCGATTTTATAGGGAAAATAACTGCTATCGACAGAGTCAGATTCAAGACCGCTCAAAAACTGCTGAAACCCCGAGGATATGTGCCAGTAATAGCCATGTCGATCGCAAATCGCGAACGCTTCACCATCCCCTTGTTGGGGTAAACTGAGTTTGTAATTATGATCGCCAGCGGACACCAGATGTTGCACCAAACGATTAATAAGCTGCTGCTCCTCCTTGGTAAAGTCTTTTGACTCATCAGAGCGATACAAACTAATTAACGAATACAGTTCACTGGACTTTTCTTTATATGCCGTCGAGATAATCCGGCTTATTCCGTAAGGCTTAAATAATATCTGATAGAGCTCTGAAGAATAAAACTCATCATCAGGTAAAATATCACTCATCACAATACTGGTATTCAGGCTTTTCATCACCGTCTTGGCCATTGGATTATAGATAAGGCTATTCCTTAACTTTTCACCATATTGGCTATCCAGCCCATAGACCTCGCAACAATGGAACTCGTAAGTTTGATAACTCCCCGTGCCCCACAATGCCGCATCGGCGGAGCACAAGTTAGCAAACTGCTCTAGAGCCCAAGCCCTAAAAGCGATCGGCTCCCAGTCACTTGCTCGACAATATAAGTCTCTAATAAAGTTTTCCGAACCTGTCAGTGTCACCGTTCACCTCTGCAATGTATGAATCTATAAATGTCCTAAACAACAAAAAAGAACGGTAAGCAAGCACAGTAATATCGGCCAAATACTATTAGTTTATTGGCGATTCCCCCCAATAAATGAAGTTAATACAATACCGTCTACTGAATAAACTTAATGGGCAATATAATGACGCTCGATTGTAATTGAGTAAAAACCTAACTGACTTGAGTCGTATTCGTCAATTTATTTCTGATTGTATTCCAAACTCATAAGGCCAAATACTGATATAAATCTGCTCTCACCTTTAATCTTCTTCATGGTCTTCTCTAAACCGATACATAGATACTATTGCGACATCATCACTCCCTTTGACTCTAAAGAGATTGCCAACGGCAAGTGAATTGGGATTATAATGGCTTAGAATTAATGGTCGTGAATCGCACAAGAGTTAACAGTTAATGAAAAGTTTAATCAACAATGACCGAGAAACTGTCGCACGTCTGCGCGAAGGTATTCCGACATTCGAATGTGTGCCGGGTTGTCACGATTGCTGCGGACCAGTCACCACATCTGCAGTAGAAATAGCGCGCCTACCGGTTAAAACTGACGCCGAGCATGATGCCGCATTAGAGAAGTGGGATTGCGTGCACTTGGGTCCTAAAGGTTGCACTGTATACGGGCAACGCCCGTTGATCTGTCGACTCTTTGGTACTACACCCAATATGCCTTGCCCAAATGCTTGTCGACCCAAAGAGATGATAGACATTAAAGTTGAGGCTGAAATTCATCACTACATCGCCAACACACGCCAAGTATTGGTCTAGGTCTAATCGACAAACTCCACCCGATCAGAAATAAAAAAGGCGTCTAAGTTTTCACTTAAACGCCTTATAACAATTATAACTCGAAGCTCGAAGCCAGAGGCTAGTTAACGATTTCCATTTCAGCTAACAAGTTATCTGCATTATCCAGATACTTCATGACCCATAGCATGTAACGGCTATCGACCTGAATAGAGCGATTAGTCACGGGATCGTAACCCCAGTCACCAATGATACTCTCGTACACACCATCAAACAGCAGACCCACTAGCTCAGCACGACCGTTTAAGGTTGGTGAGCCTGAATTACCACCCGTAGTGTCTAAGGTAGACAGGAAGTTAACCGGTACTGAGTCGATTGATTTCATATAGTAATCGCCATACTGCTTCTGCTTAATAAGCTCAAGCTGCTTAGACGGTGCATCAAATGGATCAGCGCCTGTGTCTTTCGCTAAAATGCCCTCTAGACGAGTGAAAGGCACCGCCTTAAGACCATCTTCTGGCGAGTAGCCTTTTACATGACCAACGGTCACGCGCAAGCTTGAGTTCGCATCGGCGTAAACAGGATTACCTTGCTCAGTATTGAAGGCGATGATGGCATCCATGTACTGAGGACGTATCTTCATCAACTTACCGGCAAGCTCTTTATCTTTCTTCTCAGCAGCCATATCGGTGTCATACATGGCAACAGCAAGCTGGATGAATGGATCATTTGATTCCTTAAAATCAACAACTGATTTGTTCATCCAAGCTAAACGAGTCTCCATATCACCCAGAGTTGTCTCGGCGTACATGGCATCTAAAGTCTTAGACAGTTTCTTCACATCTAAGGTCTTACCAATGCCAAAGGCTTTATCCAGTGCAGGAATACGCTCACTCGCTGGTAACACGGCATAGCGCGATAACATATCAAGCAGAACCGCTTTATCAACACTCGCAGCATAACGACGGTCGATACGTTCCATACCTGACTTAAAACGAACAAGATCGCGCTCTTGATAGCCTGGCTCACGCGCTATATCATCAAGTTGCTGTTCATTGGCTAAACGGTATAGTTTACGCGCCGTTGGGACCATAGTGGTGTAACGGATATAGCCGAGGATAATGTCGCGAGCTTGATTCTCTTGCCCTTCGACGATCAATTTATCCAATTCAGCCATTGTCTGACCATATTGCTGCTGACGTTTGCTGTCTTTATTAATCCAGCTAGCCAATTCAGACTCACGTCCTTTACGTTCATCGAGCATGGTCGACTTACCATAAAACTCAATCATTGAAGTAAAATTCTTGGCGTAGTTGGCTAAACCAGCAATCAAGCTTTCATACTTAATACGCTCATCACTGCCTTCTGGTGCAGTTTCTTTGATGATCTCAATAAAACGCTCACGCAGCATTTTGCCTTCTGGGTAGGCCCACTCAAACGTATTTTCAACTTCATTGGCTGTGCGGTAACGATTGGTACGGCCCGGATAACCCGCCACCATCACGAAGTCACCTTCGCTAACACCTTTAGCCGAGACTTTCAAAAAGCTCTTTGGCTCGTAAGGTACATTGTCTTTATTGAAATCAGCTGGCTTGCCGCTTTTAGACACATAACCACGGTAGAAAGAGAAGTCGCCGGTGTGACGTGGCCACATCCAGTTATCAATATCGCCGCCGTACTTACCAACGCTTGCTGCTGGGTTATAAACCAGACGCACATCGCGGATTTCTAACTGTTTAACCAAGTAATATTCAAGGCCGCCGTGAAAGCTATAAACCTGACAGCGATAACCATCTTCGGCTTCACATTCAGCCACTAACGCTTTCTCTTTCTGCTCAACGCCTAGGTAGTAATCGTTACCGATTTTACCCTCTAAGCCTTTTTTTACCTTATCGGTCACATCGGTCACGACTTCAGTCACGTAGATACGTGAACCGGGCGTTGCCTGTAACTCTTCGCTATAAGATTTCGCTAAAAAGCCATCTTTAAGCAGGTTTTTCTCAGGGGTTGAGTTGTATTGGATTGAGCCATAAGCGCAGTGATGGTTAGTCACTACCAGCCCTTTAGGGGAGACAAATGATGCAGTACAGCCACCTAGGCTAATCACTGCATTCATCGGGAATTCAGTTAATTTAGAGATAGACTCGACATCAATCTCCAGTCCTTTAGCTTTAAGTTCATCAGCCATTGCAGGCAGTTGGTGGGGTTGCCACATACCTTCGTCAGCCTGTGCGCCAAATGTGGCAACAACAGCGACGGTGAGAAGCCATTTCTTCATGTTGTTAAATCCATTTTTTAATTATTAGTTGGGTCGTGCTTATTTTGGTTTCAATTTGTTGCTTGTATCCGTTCATATCACAGCCATTTCAGCGTAAAACTTTGCATGAGTAAAGTTCAGCCGTATACCCAAGCTACCTCAAGATGCTCGTTTCAGAGCTCCCGTAGGATAGCTGAACAAGGCAGTGATTGAGAGAATGGTTATTCCCTTGTTGATATCACTAACACAGTGCAGATATTCTACGGGAGCTCCCGAAGGGCATGCCGTGAAGCAACATGTTTCTGCGTTATGAAATAGTGAATGAGAATAACTAGTCCAGCAATTTCATGCCTTGAACTCTGTCACTTCACGACATGCTGATTCCTGCATCTTGAAGTGGTTTGGGTATAGAAAAAGCCGAGTTCGATATTTTCATATTCGACCTCGACTTTATCATAGGCAACAAGCGTTATACCAACCTCTGAATCAATCCCTTACAAAGCTATGTAATCCCCAAAGTAAAGGATGTTGTACAACCGCTTAGAGTGCGACCATTAACTGGGCTGCAATGATCACAATACCCAATACCCCAGCGGTAGCTAATGCAGGCTTACCGCCGCACACTTGATAACCCGATACGCCTTGCTGGCGCTGTTTTAATACCATCACAATCGGCAAGAAGATAATGATGAACACTAATGGCACGGCCGCGAAACCTAGCACAGCAACAAAGCCCTCTGGGATGTAAAGCGCACATAGCACTGGTGGAACAAAAGTGATTAGCCAAGTCTGAATTCGACCCACTACCGTGCTTTTCGCGCCAGTTAACTCACAGATGAAATCATACAGACTCAAGGTAACACCGATGAACGAGGTCACTAAGGCGAAATCCGCAAACAGCGAAATACACTTGCTGACCCAAGGCTGTGAGGCGATCTCTTGCAGAGAAGTGATCAACGCGGCCAGCGAGCCACCGAATCCTTGGATCTCTTGTGCGCCCACAGTGCCTAACGTCACTAATAACCAGAGTACATAGCAAAGCAGTGGCAAGGTTGAGCCAATTAGCAGCACCTTACGTAAATTGACGGCATCGCCCTCTAAGTAACGCACTAACGTCGCGATACACACATGGAAACCAAACGAGGTGAACACGACAGGAATAGCAGCCATCCAAAGGTCAACGTTCCCCTCTTCCATCGCCGTCACGGCCATCTGTGATGGACTGACTTCAGGCAATAGGAAGCTGACAGTGATAACCAGCAGCGCGATCATCAACGAAAATAGCACCCGTGATACTTTATCAACCCAAGCCACACCAAAGGCTGCGAGTAAACCAAGGGTTAAGGTAAACACCACCACGGCAAGCTGGTTATCTAGCGCAATGCCAAACATGGTTTCAGCTTTCAATACCAGTAAAGATGAGCCACCCGTCAGGTATGCGGCAGTTAACGCAAACAATAGGCTGAGGAAAGAAGCCCCCTGTATTAACTGCCCTTTTTTGCCTAACATTTTGCCCGTGATAGCATGAAGATTATCACCCACGCCAGCGCGCAAGTTAACTTCTAGCATCAACAGCGAGGTGTAAGCAGATAGACCCCAAATAACAACAAGTAGCATAATCGCGGGGATAATACCGAGTGCTGCCGTTGCCAAAGGCAAGGCTAACATTCCGGCGCCAATGGCGGTTCCGGCGACGATGGCGACTGAGCCAAGCATTTTTAAGTTCACAAATTTGTCCTGTTAGATATATTTTTATTCTGGATTTTTGGTAGGTCTGATTTAGAACGAATTGAAAAGAATGGTATTAGCAAGATATGAAATCATGATTAACAGCCTCCAATCGAATCAGGTCTACTGACCTTGTAGTGATTACAATTGGCCTCAATGACGAGTTAATAGTGTTGTTTTACTCTATCGACAAAGCCATTGAGGCTGAATAAATCGAGAAAAAAATAGATATACAAATTGCACTACAGCTTAACTCATTAAAAATGACAGGCAGCGACATTAACAGAGCAAAACCCAGTCGGCAAGCCACTTGTGTACAAATTGAATAAGCGCTCAAAATTACAACAATTCAGTGACATAAGCTTAAATATTCCTCTATCTACTAAACATAAATCACCAATAATCACTGAAAACACTTATCCATGACTCAATGAATTAATCAGGATTTCAGCCCCTCATTGCACTCTCGTTTTGAGTCAGTATAATGCCCGACACTACTTCAGGGGAGTAGCCACCAAATGTGCCACTAATGAGTGAATGCAGTTGGGTGAACATCAACATACTTGGCCACATCGCCATGGTGTTCACGACAATCAAACGTTAAGCAGAGATTGTTAGGCAAGACCTGAGCGCAGTTACCGCCAATATGTTTAAGGGGGCCGGTACTGTACTCAGCACTTTTTGCCCCCTAAGGAAGTCTTTTGGAAACAATAGAAGCTTTACTCGCATCGACCTTCACCGTATTTATTGCCGAAATCGGCGATAAGACTCAACTACTCGCGCTTATTCTTGCAGCTAGATTCAGTCATCTGAGCGGAGCAAAAACAGCGATCATTCTCGGCATCTTTCTCTCAACGTTAGCGAATCATTTTGCCGCAGCTTGGCTAGGCCAATGGGCCATTAGTTTTCTCAGCCCAGAGCTAGCGCGTTACTTGGTGGCAGTGGCATTTTTTGTCATCGCGCTGTGGGTGCTCATTCCAGATAAGATGGATGAAGAGCAAAATAACGTCTATAAAATGGGGCCTTTCCTCGCCACCTTTATCCTGTTTTTTATTGCCGAGATGGGCGATAAAACGCAAATCGCCACAGTGGTACTCGCGGCCAAGTATGACGCTCTGGCCATGGTGGTAATGGGGACAACATTGGGCATGATGATCGCCAATGTGCCAGTGGTTATTCTTGGGCATTTTAGTGCAGAGAAACTGCCGATGACCTTGATCCACAGAGGATGCGCCGTGCTATTTGCACTATTAGGTGTGGTGACACTGCTGTTTTAATTACAAGCTGCTTCAAATCCAAGACAAAAAAATTGCGAGCTAGGCGTTAATCCTTAGCTCGCAATCTCTATTTTAGCTTAGCTGGCGTTACTTAAGCTCGTCAGCAGTGATGCCCAACGCCTTAGCAATACCTTCACCG
>SAMEA5043660__coassemble_492_pt1 | contig 19986 bp, 15 predicted proteins | sample SAMEA5043660__metabat2_high_PE_003 | metagenome-assembled genome bin SAMEA5043660 (sample SAMEA5043660) | Gadus morhua | reverse complement strand
AGTTTCATCGCTTTCGAGGGTAAACGATTTATGTCGTTCCCTGTAGGAGAAGAGGAAGCGTCGCCATTCAATCTACTGGCCTTAGGTGTGGTTCAATACGCACAAGAGCTAGGAGAAGATTGGTGCTGTGGTCATGCTATCCCACTCAATCTAAAACAAGCCAAAAGCTATTTAGCGCAAAACTTTAAACTCGATGGCAGCGGTCAGCAAAATGAAGCCATATTGCAAGCATTCAACTCGAACCTAGAGCGATTAGGTGGCAACGGATTATCGTTGAAACAAGCCTATGATGCTGACATTAAAGCGATGGCCGAGTCATTAGTGGATCTCACCCTGCACTCTCAAAGTATTTGTGACCGAGTACCTGAGTATTGTGAAGGCAATCCTGATGACCCATACCCACCGATTAATTTATCAAACATAATGCCGTGTATTACTGCCTATGATGGGGGATCTTGTGTTGCACAAGTGCCTAAACTCCAAGTTGAATCACCAGTCACCGATGAGATGTTTAGGCTGAGCCAAAAAGAAGCCAGTAACATCGCTTACCACATCAGAGCTGGCGAAAAAGAGCCGCTTCCCTATGAAAAAGCTTTTGAGCAATTAACATGTAAAGATGACGAAGAGAAACAAATCTTTATGTACGGCATCGCCGATGATTTCGCTTCGACTAACATAGAGAATACGTCTCCATCAGCTGCATTAACCACTTGGTTAGGCACGGTACCGAATAACTTAGTTCACCCGTATGATTTCGATGCCAGCATAACGCCAGCTAACCCTAATGTGTTTGCCGATACCTTAGCCAACTTACCGAGTGATCTGTCCAATGGTCTTTTGGTCATGGGATTAAAAGAGCGCGGATTCACCCTTACTGATACGCCAAATTACTTCGATATATTTGCTATAGGCGATGCCACAAACCTAAGCTCAAGCGCCAATGTCAGTGGTGACGTGAGCGACATTCGCACCACTTGGCAGAGTGTATCACCCCATGTGTATTTTAAAAATCTACAAAACATACAAGATCAATCTGGTTCTCAGTCTCTGCTCGACAAACTGCAAGCTGGGCAAACTGATCTAGACGTGGTGATGATGCCGACCACTAATGTCGATTTTGTTGCCGTTGCAGCTTGTCGCGTTAAAACCCCGCCAAAGCCTACAGGTACACCAGTTAAAGAGGTGATTTCTGTTCTAAAAGAGAAATTTACCTGTGATGTTGATCAAGGCGAGACTTACTACGAGATCGTGGGTGGTGAGCCCGATGATTTCACGCCAGGTTCTGATCAAAACAGCCCTAGTGCAGCTCTGTTAGCATTAGCGGGTAACCTCGTCACTTATGATCAAATTGGCGACAAGGACAATACCTTTATTGATACCTTAGCCTTACCCAATGGCAGCAGTATCACTAAAGCACAGTTCATGATTAATGCCCGTGCAAGTGGTCCAAATGCAACCAACGATAAGGTCTTTCTGGCCCATACTGCGATGAGCAACATGGTCACTGGTTTTACTACCACTGCGCCGGGCGCCCTCGTCAATCAATGGCCTAACGGCACGTTAAATGGTGGAGTGGCGTACATTATTGATGGTTTATTTAACATTCCGAGTTTGCCAAACACACCTAACCTCATCACGGTGCTCAACGCGAGCAATACCAGTGGTGATGGGCTTGATGTTCTCGTATCTGAAAACACAGAAGTCGATACCACACTGCTGCAGTTATGTATCAATGCTGGCGATCAACCTTGTGTGGATACCGATGGCGATGGCTATTGTGACGAAGAGGAGAAAGATGCGGGTAGCGATCCAGCGAATCCAGACTCGACACCTATCGATTTAGACGGTGACGGTGCATTGAACGATGATGATTGTGATCCTAATGACCCTAGTGTAACCGACCAATGTCATGAGGTGATTTACACTGACGTATTACCTGAAAGCTGTAATGAATATGTCACTGTGGATCTCAGTCTTGCTAATTCTTGGGTAAACAGTGCCGGTAGCAATCCTGTAGTAAATAATGTGTTTGACGGTACCCAATACCAAGGCATTGTTTGGGATGGCGCCTTGTCATGGTTTGATTTTGGTAGTGCATCCAACGTCACCCACAAATTAAAGCAAGATTTTTGCTCATGTGGCGGCGGTAAGGTCATTATCGATGAATTCAAGTCAGACAATATGGGTTACATTGATTTAAATAATCTGACTAATCAAACAGCTAACCGAATCGTTTCTCGTACCCAGTACAGTCAATCGACAATGGCATCTTGGGGCCCTAGCGAAAGTGGCAATAGCACGTTTTCAGGTACCGGTAATGGCGTTGACTTTAACCTTGAATTTGGCGTTCAAAATGTCTCAGGCCCTAGCGGTGGTGGCACTAAAGGTCGACTGGAGTTTATAGGTCATTTGGGCGCTTGTACTACACAAGATGTGAACGATAACTCTGGTGGAACAGGTACCGTTGGTGGTGTTGTACCCGTCATCAATGTGGGTGCAATAGAAGCAACACACGAGCTGCTGTCAAACATCCCAGTGATCCAAGAAACGACGGCGCCGTTTATCAAGCTCAATGATATCGGTAACCCACTGGCTAATCAAACCCTTCCATGGAGCGACACCGGCAGTGAAAGTGAAGGTACCCAATGGTCATGTGTTAAAGATGTTGCGACCAACCTTATCTGGGAAGTGAAACGTGATCGTAACGAGATACGTAAAGAAAATCTACATGACGCCGATGATGCTTACTCTTGGTTTGACCCTAATCCTAACACCAATGGTGGGTTCGAAGGAGTGAGTACATCAGCCAATTTTTGCTTCGGCTACGATGCAAATGACAGTAGCACCTTCTGTAACACCAAACACTTTACAGATAGCGTAAACACCAATGATTTTTGTGGCTCAGCGACTGGGTGGCGACTACCCACAATAGAGGAGTTAGCAAGCTTGGTAGACACCAATAACGCCCCTCCTATGATTAATGGTGCCTTCTTCCCTAATACTCCTTTGTATTCCTCTTATTGGTCAAGTACCACCAATCCAAGTGATCACAATAGGGCTGAGTATGTCTACTTTTATAGCGGACAGGCCAACAATGCACATAAAGGCAATACTGCGGCATCTGTTCGATTGGTCCGAGACCAGTAGTCATACCAATTAACATAGATAAAATACAAGGTAATATTAAGTATTAAAAAAGCCCCATTGAACTGCTTCAATGGGGCTTTCATTTATCAAAAAATTACTTCAGTACATCTTCCAATGCTTTAAGGCACAATGCGACGTTTTCGCGGCGAGCACCATAACCCATTAGACCGATACGCCAGGCTTTACCTGCAAGGGCGCCAAGTCCGGCACCAATTTCCAAATTATAATTTTCTAACAGTTGCTTACGTACTGCGGCATCATCCACTCCCTCAGGGATATAGACTGCATTGAGTTGCGGCAAACGTGAAGCTTCATCAACCACAAACTTAAGCCCTAACCCTTCTAGACCTTGGCGCAACACTTGATGCATATCTGCATGTCGCTGCCATGCTGATTCCAGCCCTTCATTAGCAAGTAAACGAAGCGATTCGTGCAGCGCATAAAGCGCGTTCACAGGGGCGGTATGGTGATAACTTCGCTTAGCGCTATTATCGGCAGTGCCACTCCAGTAACCCATGACTAAGGTTTGATCTAAAAACCAGCTTTGCACTGGGGTTTTGCGCGATTTAAGCTTCGCAACAGCGGCAGGGGAAAACGACACTGGTGACAGACCCGGCACACAAGAGAGACACTTTTGACTGCCCGCATAGATGGCATCGATGCCCCACTCGTCTACCCTAAGTTCGACGCCGCCTACTGATGTCACAGCATCAACAATCGACAAACAATCATGCTGTTTGGCAAGTGCACATAAACTCTTTGCATCTGATAGCGCACCAGTTGAGGTTTCTGCGTGAACAAAAGCCAGAAACTTCGCATCCGGATTCGCAATCAAGGCCGCTTCAACATCAGCAACCGAGACTGGCTCACCCCATTCATTATCGACCACGATAGCAGTAGCACCGACTCGCTCGACGTTTTGGCGCATACGTTCGCCAAATACACCATTACGACAGACAATCACTTTCTCGCCCGCTTCGACCAAGTTAACGAAACAGGTTTCCATGCCGGCAGAACCTGGCGCAGAAACAGCGAGTGTCATCTCATTTTCAGTCTGGAATGCATACTGAATTAGCGATTTAAGCTCGTCCATCATGCCAACAAATAGTGGATCGAGATGGCCGATGGTTGGGCGCGCCTGTGCGGCAAGCACTTCAGGATAGACATCGGAAGGACCAGGCCCCATCAAGGTTCTACGTGGGGGATTAAATGCGTCGATATACGGTGCTACTAACATCTTACTTCCTCAATAAAGCCTTCTCTAACAGAAAAGGATTAACTATTTAATGAGTACCTTGTCTATAAACTTCATCGAGTCTAAAGACTTAATACTCGCTCCCTACGTATTAGATCGTTAAATCTAGAATCATTTTAACTATTTACAGTGTGCCTTTTGGCATCTTATTTAACCTGAACGTCTTTCACAACTGGACTTAAGACTAACCTTGAATTCAATCTCAGCTTACCTAACCCCTATTATCGAGGAAGAGCTTATAGGCTGGACTTTGCGTCTCCTCCTGATACACAAACCCTAACTCAGTTAGAAACTGCTGAAACCCGGCATAATCAGACTCTGGCACTTCAAAGCCCGCTAACACTCGACCATAGGCCGCACCGTGATTTCGGTAATGAAACAAACTAATGTTCCATTTACTCTGCAAGGTGGTTAGAAACTTGAATAGTGCGCCGGGGTGCTCAGGAAATTCGAAACTAAACAGACGCTCTGCAAGCTCTTCCGGTGGATGGCCTCCGACCATATAGCGCACATGCAGTTTAGCGGTCTCATCATGGGAGAGATCTTGCACTTCAAAACCATCATTTTCGAGCCGTGCGATAATCTCATCTAACTCAACTTGTCCACCAGACAAACGAATACCTGCGAACACTACTGCTTTGTCACGACTGCTGAAACGATAGTTGAACTCAGTCATCACTCGCTTTTCGAGTAACTCACAAAACCTTAGAAATATTCCCGGTCTCTCTGGCACTTTAACCGCCAGAATCGCCTCTTTTTTCTCGCCAAGTTCACAGCGCTCAGAAACATAACGTAAACTATGAAAATTGACATTGGCACCACTCAAAATGGCAGCCACTTTCTCGCCCTTACCTTGAGTGCCCATGTACTTTTTAAGCCCAGCAAGTGCTAACGCGCCAGCAGGCTCGGCAATCGCACGGGTGTCTTCGAAAATATCTTTCACCGCAGCACAGATCTCATCAGAGGTCACTGTGATCATGCCATCCACATATTGTCGCGCCACTTTAAATGGCTCAGCGCCAATCTGCTTAACCGCCACACCATCAGCAAACAAGCCCACTTGCGGCAATACCACGCGCTCACCCGCATCGAGCGCCGCTTTTAAACACGCGGAATCTTCCGGTTCAACACCTATGATTTTAACTTGTGGCATCACAGCTTTATAAAATGCGGCGATACCAGCAATCAACCCGCCGCCACCCACAGGCACAAATACCATCTCGATATCGCGCTGTTGTTGCAACATCTCCTGCGCCACAGTGCCTTGACCGGCAATCACCGCTTCATCATCAAAGGGGGCGATATACACGCGCCCTTCAGTTTTTGACAATTCTTGAGCATAAGCACTGGCTTGATCGAACGCCTGACCGTGAAGTACCACCTCACCACCCAGACGTCTAACAGCATCAACTTTAATCTCTGGCGTGGTTTCAGGCATCACAATGATGGCGCTAAGCCCAAGTGCCGAGGCTGACATCGCCACACCTTGAGCATGGTTACCTGCCGAAGCAGTCACCACGCCACACTCTCGTTCAGCAGAGGTTAACTGTGAAATACGGTTATAAGCGCCACGTAGCTTAAATGAGTGCACCGGCTGCATATCTTCACGCTTAAGAAACACTTGGCAGCCCAGACGGGCCGACAACTTATTTAAGCTTGAAAGTTGCGTCACTTTGGCGACATCATAAACAGAAGACAGCAAAGTTTTCTGTAGATAATAATGGGCCAAATCTATTTGTGTGTGTGTGGCTAACTCGGTCATGTTAATCCTCCAGCATGCTGACATCTCTAACTGCACCTTTGTCGGCACTGGTCGCGAGTAGTGCATAGGCTTTAAGGGCTAATGAGACTTCTCTTACACGACCCACAGGTTTCCACGCTTGCTTACCGCGCGCTTCCATAGCACTGCGACGCGCAGCCAGCTCAACATCACTAATGGCTAACTTGATTGAACGTACTGGAATATCAATCTCTATTCTGTCACCGGTTTCAACTAAGCCAATGGTGCCGCCTGCCGCAGCTTCTGGCGAAACATGGCCAATAGAGAGACCCGAAGTACCGCCAGAGAAACGACCGTCGGTGATCAATGCACACGCCTTACCTAAGCCGCGAGATTTAAGGTAACTGGTTGGGTACAACATCTCTTGCATACCTGGGCCACCTTTAGGGCCTTCGTAGCGAATAACCACCACATCACCAGCAACCACTTCACCATTTAAGATGCCTGCAACCGCATCATCTTGGCTTTCATACACTCGAGCTGAACCGATAAATGTATGATTTTCTTCATCGACACCAGCCGTCTTAACGATACAGCCATCGATAGCGATATTACCGGCAAGAACCGCTAGACCACCTTCTTGACTAAAGGCAAACTCACGCTTGCGGATACAACCACCCACGCGATCATTATCGACACTGTCCCAACGACACGATTGGCTAAAGGCCTTAGTCGTTGGAATACCTGCTGGGCCTGCAGAGTAAAACTTATGCACCGCAGCATCATCGCTTTGGGCAATATCCCATTTGGCTAATACGTCTTTTAAATTCTTACCTGCAACGTGATATGCATCGTTATGAAGCAAGCCAGCTCTATCAAGTTCGCCCAAGATACCCATTACGCCACCAGCGCGATGCACATCTTCCATATGGTATTCAGGCGTTGACGGCGCAACCTTGCACAGATGTGGCACTAGACGTGACAATCTGTCGATGTCGGCCATAGTGAAATCGACTTTAGCTTCGTGCGCTGCTGCTATCAGATGCAAAACCGTGTTACTCGATCCGCCCATGGCGATATCTAACACAGTCGCATTTTCGAAGGCATTAAAATTAGCGATGTTACGCGGCAAAGCAGACTCATCGTCATCTCTATAGTAACGGGTCGCGAGATCCATGATGCGACGACCTGCGTCGAGGAAAAGTTCACGTCGATCAGAGTGAGTCGCCAACATAGAACCGTTACCAGGCAGCGATAAGCCCAAAGCTTCAGTTAAGCAGTTCATTGAGTTGGCAGTAAACATGCCAGAGCACGAACCGCAAGTAGGGCAAGCACTACGTTCGATTTGTTCACTGTCAGCATCTGACACACGGCTGTCAGCGCCAGCCACCATGGCATCAACCAAATCTAGCTTGATGATCTTGTCAGAAAGCTTGGTTTTACCCGCTTCCATTGGGCCACCGGAGACAAAAATGACTGGGATATTAAGGCGAAGTGCCGCCATCAACATGCCAGGGGTAATTTTGTCACAGTTTGAGATACACACGAGTGCGTCCGCACAGTGAGCATTGACCATGTATTCAACGCTATCGGCGATAAGATCACGAGATGGCAAGCTGTACAGCATGCCGCCATGGCCCATCGCGATGCCATCATCGACAGCAATCGTATTGAACTCTTTGGCGATACCGCCCGCTTCTTCGATAGCGCCAGCAACCAGAGAACCCATGTCTTTAAGATGAACATGGCCTGGAACAAACTGAGTAAATGAGTTAGAAATCGCAATAATCGGCTTACCGAAATCATTATCTTTAACACCGGTAGCACGCCATAAAGCGCGGGCTCCAGCCATGTTACGACCTTCGGTACTGGTAGCTGAACGTAATTTTGGCATTGCGATTAATCCTTTTGATAAGGTTTGAGATGCTAGGTCCTAGATCCTAGGAAGAGCAAACGATTTAACCTTCAATTTAATTATTAAGCCCAAGAGTCATGACTCTTAGGTTTGATGATTCTTTTTTGTCTTTGCTTAGCCTAGGACCTAGGTACGATCCCTAAATCCTAGGACCTTCTTTTATAGCACTTCCAACCAGCCCCACTTATCTTCGGTTTGACCATTAAACAGGCCAAAGAAACTGTCTTGGATCTGCTTAGTCACCGGGCCGCGTTTACCCACGCCAATATCGATTCTATCGACACTGCGCACAGGAACGATTTCGGCAGCGGTACCAGTCATGAAGATCTCATCGGCAAGATAGAGGAACTCACGTGACATAGCTTCTTCTACGACTTCGTAACCTAAGTCACGGGCAAGCACCATAATCGAGTCACGGGTCAGGCCCATTAAAATAGCAGCTGTTGCGGGCGGAGTATAAATTTTCCCTTTCTTAACAACAAATAAGTTCGCACCAGCACCTTCGCTGACGAGGCCATTTACATCCAGAGCGATGCCCTCATGGAAACCATTTCGCTTAGCTTCGGTGGAGATTTGGATAGAAGAGAGATAATTCCCCCCCGCTTTGGCACCCGTCGGAATGGTATTCGGTGCTAAGCGATTCCAAGAGCTAACCGCCACATCGACACCCGCTTCCATGCTGTCTTCACCCAGATAAGCGCCCCAAGGAAACGCTGCCACCATCACATCACACACAGCATCGATTGGCGGGGTAATACCCATACCCACATCACCATAAAAGGCCAACGGACGGATATAAGCACTCTTTAAATTGTTCTTCTGGACGATGTCGGTGCAAGCTTTCATCAACTCATCGAACGTAAATGGAATTGGCATGCGATAGATCTTAGCCGAATCATACAAGCGCTCAACGTGAGGCGTGACACGAAAGCCAGCAGGCCCGAGATGAGTATCGTAGACACGTATCCCCTCGAAAACAGAAGAGCCATAATGCAAGCCGTGGGACATCACATGGACCTTAGCATCACCCCAAGGCATGATCTCACCGTTAAACCATATAAATTCTGCTTTCTTCGCGGTCATATCCTATCCTCAATCTCTTGTGTGCCAGTTTTGAGCTGGCTTATATGTTTATCAATCTGGGACTAACGAGCCTTGCCGATATTTAGTGTGCTAATGCATTGCACTCAATCACATCGATAAGTTTATCCAACTGCTTAGTGAGTAACTCAATACCACGGTCACTCTCGACCGTCATATCGACACCGGCGGTTTTTCCGTCCGCCAATGCCATATTCATCTTGGTCACTTTAAACCCGCGATGGCGTACGACTCTCAATACTCGTTCAAGCACCTCTGGACGCTGCTCTAAGATTAAATTCACCGTATGGTTCATCTCTGTATCTCCATCATGCTGTTCCTTTACTGCTGTTGTTTCTATCTGATAGCTTCAAGCAACAAACCTAGGTCGATTTATCCATCTCTTCCATCATGTCACGATTCGATGCTCCTGGAGGTACGAGTGGCCAGACGTTATGGGCCTCGTCAATCCTCACATGTAACAGGTATGGGCCGTCGCAATTGACGAGATGTTCTAACGCAGCTTCAACTTCATCAGTGTTGGTAATGGTGCGGCCCGGAATATCAAATGCAGAAGCTAATGTGACAAAATCTGGATTGTCGGAAAGATCCGTTTCGCTGTAGCGCTCTTCAAAAAACAGCTGTTGCCATTGCTTAACCATGCCAAGTTTTTGATTGTCGATAAGCAGAATTTTAACCGCTAGTTTACGACGCTTAATGGTCGTTAGCTCTTGGACATTCATCATAAAAGAGCCATCACCAGAAACGACAACCACAGTGGCTTCAGGGCGAGAAACCTTCGCGCCAATTCCTGCTGGCAAACCAAAGCCCATGGTACCAAGGCCGGCACTGGATAGATGGTCTTCAGGCTTACGGAACCACATATGTTGAGCCACCCACATTTGGTGCTGACCCACATCGCAACACACCACACTGTCTTCTGGTAGCTTATTGGCCAAACTTTTCAGCATCGCAGGAGCGAATATTAACTCGCCAGGTCTGTCATAGTTCCACTGATGTTCCTCTTTAAGTCGCGCAACTTCAGCTTGCCAAGGAGCGATATCAAGCGATGTAGCCAGTGCTGGGAGCACCTGACGAAGATCACCATCAATGGCAACCTCAGGTAAACGAAGTTTTCCGAGTTCAGCGGCATCAATATCAAGATGGATCACTTTGGCGTGTTCAGCAAAAGAGGCTAAGCGGCCGGTAACTCTGTCATCGAAGCGTGCACCGACAACGATCAATAGGTCACACTCCTGTACCGCGATATTCGCAGCCTTAGAGCCGTGCATGCCTAACATACCAAGGTAACCAGGCGTGTCTTTAGCAATCGAACCTAGGCCCTTTAGTGTTGCCACCGACGGAACGCCAGTGACTTTGATGAATCTACGCAGTGGCTCAACGGCGCCAGCCATGCCGACTCCACCACCAACGTACAACATAGGCTGCTTGGCTTGAGTCAATAAGGTGGTCGCTTCATCTACTAATCTGTTATCAAGCAAAGGTTCTTCAACACGATCTTGAACTGGTGTTTTGTATTCAAGCATACCGATCTGGATATCTTTAGGAATGTCCACCAGCACAGGGCCTGGTCGGCCAGAAGCTGCGATCTCAAATGCTTTGTATAAGGTAGGAACCAGCTCATCCATCTCAGTGACCATGAAGCTGTGTTTAGTGCATGACAACGACATGCCTAGCACATCGATCTCTTGGAATGCATCAGTACCAATCACTGCGGTAGAAACCTGCCCAGTAATGGCGACAACAGGAACAGAATCAAGTAGCGCATCGGCAAGTGAGGTCACTAGGTTTGTCGCCCCGGGGCCTGATGTTGCAAAGCAAACGCCCGTCTTACCACTGGCTCTGGCATAACCTAAGGCAGCAAAAGCAGCACCTTGTTCATGACGACTTAGCAGATGCTCAACAGGTGCACCGTAAAGGGCATCGTAGATGGGCATGATCGCGCCACCAGGATAACCAAAGATGTTGGTAACACCGTGAGCAGTTAATACCTTGATCACGGCATCTGCACCGCGCATCATTTGACCTTGTTTATTCTGCTCTTGTTCCATCTGCATCTCTCACTATTTTCTGACCCTATTGTTGGATCATTATTTGTAGGGTAAAACCTTAAATTCAGGCCTTAAACGAAAAACCCCCCGTTCCTTTCGGAGCGGGGGGTTGGTTGCAATCTTTACCTTAATTAGGTTTGTCGATATGCCATACCTTGCCCCCGCTGTGATGTAATAATCACGACGGTAATAACCTCAATAATGAGTAGGGCGGCTTGGTTGAACATAGTTGACCTGTTTCCTAATTAGTTTGCTTAAATTCAGTCTCTTCCTTAGAAGAGTGATTAATCAATAACACAAAGCCAACAAAAAACACAACAAAAACCTTTTTACCCAAGTGAGAAAATGCGCAGATGGAAATCAAAATTTGGCATTTTCACGCTAAAGTAACGTCCTAACCTCTTCATGAAATTATCTTTTACTTCAATGACTAACTTTATGTTCTTGTGTATTTTTATTAGCAGGCCCAATTTTTATATTGGACCTGTGTCTTTTCTGAAATTAATTACTTCTCTTCGACAATCACTTGCATGGCAGTCATGTAACCGCGAAGCTCAGCACCGATTTTCTCAACACCAGTTCCACGAATAGCGGCGTTAACTTCAATCAAACGCTGGTTATCAACGCCATTACCGCTGTCATTTAATCCACGACCCAAGAACTCAGAAGACATGTTCTGTACATACTCACGCAACATTGGCACTGCTGCGTGGTTAAATAGATAACAACCGTATTCTGCAGTATCAGAGATAACAACGTTCATTTCGTAAAGGCGCTTACGTGCAATCGTATTGGCGATAAGCGGCGTTTCATGCAGAGATTCATAGTAAGCTGACTCTTGAATAATACCCGCAGATACCATTGTATCGAAGGCAAGCTCAACACCCGCTTTAATCATAGCGACAAGGAAAATACCTTTATCGAAGTAAGTCTGCTCATCAATGCTCTCATCACTTTGAGGTGCATTTTCAAAGGCTGTTTCACCCGTCTCTTGACGCCACTTAAGTAGGTTCGCATCATCATTTGCCCAATCAGCCATCATGGTTTTAGAGAACTCACCACCGATGATGTCATCCATGTGCTTTTCAAATAGTGGCTTAAGAATAGTTTTTAGCTCTTCTGCCATCTCAAATGCTTTGATTTTAGCTGGGTTTGACAAGCGGTCCATCATGTTGGTAATACCACCATGCTTAAGCGCTTCTGTCGTTGTTTCCCAGCCTTGCTGAATTAATTTAGCGGCATAACCTGGCTCTACACCATCGGCAACCATCTTCTCGTAACCAAGAATTGCGCCTGTTTGCAACATGCCACAAAGAATCGTTTGCTCGCCCATAAGGTCAGACTTAACTTCAGCAATAAATGATGAATGCAGAACGCCTGCACGGTCACCACCGGTTGCACTAGCGTAAGCCTTAGCAATATCGAAACCTTGTCCCTTAGGATCATTTTCAGGGTGAACGGCGATAAGTGTTGGTACACCAAATCCACGTTTATATTCTTCACGAACTTCGGTACCTGGGCACTTAGGAGCAACCATGATAACGGTAATGTCTTCACGTACTTGCATGCCCTCTTCCACGATATTGAAACCATGGGAGTAAGAAAGAGTCGCGCCTTGTTTCATCAACGGCATCACACGAGTAACGGCATCGGTGTGTTGCTTGTCAGGTGTAAGGTTAAGCACTAAGTCTGCATCAGGAATTAACTCTTCGATGGTACCGACACGAAAGCCATTACCTGTCGCTTTTTGGAATGACGCACGTTTCTCTGCGATCGCTTCAGCGCGAAGTGCATATGCGATATTCAGACCTGAGTCACGCATGTTCAAACCTTGGTTTAGGCCCTGTGCGCCACAACCCAAGATGACAATGTTCCAACCCTTAATGAAGTCACAACCGTCACTAAATTCATTACGATCCATAAAGCGGCACTGAGCCAGTTGTTCTAGTTGTTGACGCAAATTCAGAGAGTTAAAATAGTTAGCCATCTGATATACCACCTTTCGATTCGAATTTAGGAGAGTCGCTCAAACCAACGTGGTTGAGCAGCGATTGAATTCACTATAACCCATGCTTTAGGTTGCTTAAAATGATATATTCGGGATGTCACATTGCAAAAAACGCAACATAAAATAAGATATAAGGTCACTGTCCCGTGGATATAAAAACCATCAAGCTCTACCTACATCTATCAGAAAGCTTGCACTTCTCTCGAACTGCACAAGCCATGCATGTCAGTCCATCGGCACTAAGCCGAACCATGCAGAGATTAGAAAATGAGGTGGGAGCTAAGCTGTTTCAGCGGGATAACCGTAGTGTTTCTTTAACCAATGCTGGCGTCGAGTACCGTCATTTTGCCGAGCAAACACTGGATCATTGGACCAAGTTAAAGACAAAAATTGACCCTAAACAAGACTTGCTACGTGGACGGCTCAACCTTTATTGCTCAGTCACTGCCGCCTACAGCCACTTACCCGGCTTACTGGACAGGTTTAGGCGCGAGCACCCGCTGGTCGAAATAGCGCTCACCACAGGTGATGCAGCAAATGCGGTTAATGAGGTAAAAAATAATCGCGCCGATATCGCCATCGCAGCACTGCCGGATCCTTTTCCCGACAGCCTTCATTTTGTCAAGATAGATGATGTGCCATTGATCATTATTGCCCCGACCTATCATTGCCAAGTACAAGAGTTACTCAGCGAGTCCTATATTCCGTGGGATCGGCTACCTTTTATCGTTCCTGAACATGGACCGGGCAGACGCAGAGTTGATAACTGGTTTAAGCTGCTTGGGTTGACTCCCAATATCTATGCGCAAGTATCAGGCCAAGAAGCGATCGCCTCTATGGTTGCCTTAGGCTGTGGCGTCAGTATCACCCCTGAAGTGGTCATCACCAATAGTCCGGTGAGAGATAGAATACAGGTGATCCCCTCACCAATCGACATCCCCCCTTTTGAGCTCGGGTGCTGCTGTAAAACCAAAAGCCAAGATGATCCGATCATCTCTGCCTTCCTCAAAATTGTTTAGCGAATCAAAGCTCAAGTTAAACCTCAGGGCTATGTATTCCAATGATTGCGGAATCTATGTTTAGCATGCCCCTAAACTTGATACCGACAGTAAGCGTTGGTATCAAGCAGCTCATTAGGTATATGATTTTTAATCGTTAAACCCAAAGCTGGCACTCACTTCATCGAGCGATGATTAACGATTTTAAAAACCTTAGAGCTGAGCGTTAACAGTGATAAAACCTTACTATATCAAGCATCAGCAGCAAGTTCCCCACCTTTAAAGCCCATTTAACCAAGGGCTATCAGAGTCAGAATCTTCATCTATACTTATTTATCTAATGCCACTTTTCTGCCAGTTCTGACACTTAATAACACTATAAGACTTATGAGTAATATCGCTATTGCACTAGTAACCACAGGCTTGTTGGGGCTCATCTCTGCACTCTCCCCAACCCGCCAAATCTGCAATATACCTGACCATCAGCATAATGGTTGGGTTTTACTGCTGACTATGATTTTTATGTTTATTATTGGATACTTGGGCTACATTTGGATGTTGATTGACAGAGATATTGGCAGCCTAGAGCTTATTGTTGCCACCATATTTTGCGGCGGAGGCGCTTTTGTTTTTGTCATCTCTAGAATGAGCAAAGAGACCATATTCAAACTACAACAAACAGTGCACGAGAAACATTATCAGGCTCACCATGATCCCCTCACCAACCTAGCAAACCGTCACCAATTCTATGATGAATTAGATAAGTTAATTGACGACGAACACCATATTTTTAGCTGCTTAATGATGGATCTAAATGATTTTAAGATGGTCAACGACACTTTAGGGCACGCCGAAGGTGACCACGTACTTCAAGTCGTCGCAGAGCGAATTCGTCGCAGCCTTCCTAAAGGAGGAATTGCCGCACGTCTTGGTGGAGATGAGTTTACGGTAGTGCTTCCGGACACAAAAATAGCTGAAGCAGTAGAGGTGGCTAAAATAATCCAACAAGCGCTGTCAGAAGATATTCAATGTGAGAATCACGCCTTAGTCGTAGGCATCAGCGTTGGCATTGCCGAATATCCGAAACATGGGTCAGACAAAAAATCGATCATGAAGCACGCTGATGTTGCTATGTATAAAGCCAAGGCAACCGACAGAGGTTATCGGGTTTACTCAAGAGATATTGATTAATGAATAGGAAATATAACGCGGAAAATCATGGGCTAATAACTAACCCATGATTTATATACTAGCGGTCACACTCAAACATCTGATCCATAGTTTCTGCCGGACACGCTGATACTGGTGTGCCGACCACTTTAGCAGGCACTCCCACCACAGTCGTATGAGCAGCCACATCGGTTAATACCACAGATCCAGCTCCAATTTTGGCACCTTCACCCACTTCGATATTACCTAACACTTTAGCACCCGCGCCTATCATGACGCCTGCACGGATCTTAGGGTGACGATCACCTTGCTGGTTACCCGTACCACCTAAGGTCACGCCCTGAAGCAGAGAAACATTGTTTTCGATAACCGCAGTTTCGCCGATAACAATACCGGTTGCGTGGTCGAACATAATGCCGGTGCCCATTTTACACGCCGGATGAATATCGACACCGAAGACTTCAGAGTTTCGACTCTGAATAAATTGTGCCAATTCAGTTCGGTCTTGATGCCATAAACAGTTTGCTAAACGGTGCACCTGAATCGCCTGAAATCCTTTCAGGTTTAATAAGACCATCAAGTAACTGCCCACCGCAGGATCTCGCTCCTTCACGGCCTTAATATCGGTCGCGACATTGGTCAACATCTGGTCACAATGGATGAAAGCCTTATCAAATAGTTCACGGAAAGTGAAAGGCGAAACCACACCGTCTGACAATTTATTGGCCACTATAAAGCTCAGTGCAGAGCCTAGACACTCATGGTTTAATACAGATGAATACACGTGGCTGGCCAATAATGGTTCTTTTCGAACCAAGGTTTCGGCCTCGACTTTCAACTGTTCCCAAACTTCATAACGCATAGTGTTTAGCTCTTTTAGTGACGGCATAAATGGCAGACTCCCGATCTTAACCTAATCTACAAATAAAGCATCCGCTTATCAGAGCAATTCGCTATATGGAATAACATAAGTTTCTTTTATAAACAGAAATGTGCAGTTGCAAGTGTGACAAGAGAGCTCCTGTCACAGCTTCATTTTCACTCGAATTAGCATATCAGTAGATATCAACACTGGAAAAGTGAGGGTTAGACGTCAAAGCTTGCATGTTTTTGATCGTCTCTAGCACCACTGCTTTCGTGTCATCGCCTTGAATAATGACCAGCAACTCCTGCTTATCACTATTAATACTTGTGGTACTCGCCACTCCTGTTATCTCTTCACCTGAGAGCAGTGTCAACAGCACCTCAATCTTGTATAGACAAGCTATTTCAACATAATCATGTACGTCACACTTTATCATCGAAATATCCTCAATTGATTTATAAAGGGATAATACTATAGCCATGTTTTTCTATTGCTGTTATCACCTCAGGGTTTGCTATCTCAGAATGACAAAAGTCACACCGAGATTGATTAATACTATCAACCTCGATACCTAATGAGGATAAATAAACCTGAGCAAACTCTTTTACTCGATCTTTGTTTTTATCATCCACCAACACATCGAAATGAACATATTGCGAAGTTGAAGTTGTCACGTGTGTATCAAATACATGCACTTGCATAGAAGCTCCTTATTTTATTTACCCTCTTGCCGACTAAGGCAAGGAGGTTGCTTTAATTAAAACCACGAAATATTTCTTTATCAGCTTAAATTCACTATCGGAAAATCAACTTCCACATCAAACGCTACGTTGGTGTAGTTAGTGAAGATGTTAAGGGCAACATGAGCCAAAATCTCAGCCACTTCCGCATCAGAAAAGCCTGCTTGCTTCACTAACCCAAAATCATTTCGACTAATTTGACCATGTTGAGTGACAAGCTTTCTCGCAAAATCTAAAGCTGCTTGCACCTTAGGATCATCCGAAGAACCAAGCTGAGCCAACCTCATTTCCTGCTCAGTCACACCAGCATTTTTACCTAGAACGGTGTGGGCAGAAAGACAGTATTCACAACGATTAATATCCGCCACTAACACAGCAATTTTCTCTCCAAGTGCTGGTGAAATACTGCCTTTACCAAGTGCGCCAAACGAGGTCCACATGCTCTCAAGTGCTGCCGATGAATGACCTATGGTCTTGAACATATTTGGCACTGCGCCAAATGCTCCCTTCACTTCATTAAATAACTGCTTCTGTGCATCAGACGCATTCTCTATATCAACCGGATTTAAATTTGCCATATCAACCTCATTGCTAGTTTCAAAATAACTCGAATCAATAACTTTCAACACATGGTTTCGAGTCGATACAATTAATTTATCGACAAATGTTGAACATGTCAAATATGTTTTGAGTCGATACTAATCTGTTCTGTATTAATATGGCTTTCATACCCAATGCTGTGAACCATGGATAACCAGCTGACACTTCAATTAATCTATTGATTAAAAACATGCAGTTAGCAAGCAATAGGTATTTATGAATGGAATAAATGACAAGTTTGGGGGAGAAGCTTTCTTAAATAATTTCACTTTATTATCAAGAAGCTAAATTATTAATTGCTTACACTATCAGAGACAAGAGCCTTGACCTTAGGTTGCTGACTGGCGATAGCTCTTTGCCGATACTCGGTAGGTGTCATGGATGTCCAACGTTTAAAGGCGCGATTAAACGCACTTGAACTGGAGAAATTTAAAGAACAATGCACAACTTTAATCTGGACGATGGGGTTTGCGACCATTTTAATTGCCAGACTTTTTCTCATGGAATCACAAATTTCGGAATAGTTTCTACCTTCTGACATCAAACGCTTTTTAAGGGTACTCAAGCTAATATTAAAATGGCGAGCAGCCTGCTTTGCGCTAGGAATTTCTCCTCTACTGTTAGCCACATAATTGATGACTTGATGACAGAATGTCAGACCTAAAGAATAAGACTTTACCGCTTGATCTATTTTCCTTATCAACATATCTAATATCGCTGAGTTTGCCGAACGAACCTCTAATGCCAGCACACTATTATCAATAATGATCTCGCTTTTATGCTGATAAAAGTGAACCGGACAATTAAACACGCGTTGATAATGAGATAGGGAACTCAAAGGGCCGTGTCGAAAATTGACTTGCCGTAATTTAAGCTGAGACAGATCTTGTTTATCCACTAGCAACTTAGCTAACTGAATACCTGATGCGAAATCTAACTCAATTAATGCGGCAAGGTATTTATCATCAAGATCCGTTGTGACTTGATAGCTAGAGTCCACCTCCCCTCTAATAAAGCAGGACTTGAATGCCTGATTCATCACAGGTTTGTATTTTGAGGATAGGGTGAGGGCAGTATTCAAATTAGGGCAGTTCATTAATGCATAACCCACCAGACCATAGTCAGATGGATGAATATTCTCTCCTATTGTTAAACCAAAAGAGAGATCATTAGAAAATGAAGTTATCTGCTTTATCACCCACTCAATATCTTCAACAAAATAAACCGATTTCAATTCATTTAACTGAGTATCTACCGATCCAGCATCGGACAGCTCCTCTATATCCGAATGCTGTCGTTTCAATTGATTTAAATAACCGGAGATCAAGGAAAAATAGTTATGAGAAACGATGAGGTTTTGCACTTAACACCTCTATCTAAATAAATGACAAACATATGTTGTTTTTTTGTTGCATCCAATATCACAGAACTTCTTATCCAATGCAAGATTGAAATTGCAAAGTAAGCTCAAGGGATATTTTTGCCGCCTTTAGAGCCATTTATCCTCTATTACATACTGTTCATTATTTATTCTTGCTAGGTTAAATATTGTTAAATAAACAAGATTAATAATAAAAAAACTTAATACTCTGGGGAATAATGGACGAGGCTCTATGATGAAAAATGTAATTAATAGTCAAAAGTTCAAAAGCATATTAGCGATCAATATCTTAATGCTATCTGGTCATGCATTAGCAGCAACAGCATTAGAAAACAGTACCACAGTCACAGGATTAAGCGGGGCATCAGCAAGTGAGACCTTTTTCACTTTAGCCGTACCTGAAGGAGCCACCAATTTAAACGTTAATACCAGTGGCGGTAGCGGAGATGTGGATCTGTATGTGAAATTTGGCAGTGCTCCTACAGACACTGTCTACGATTGCCGTCCATACAATAGCGGTAACAATGAATCCTGCGACATCAGCAACATTCAAACTGGTGACTATCATGTCATGCTAAAGGGCTACTCTGCTTATTCTGCATTAGCACTCACGGCAAGTTACGATGAACTAGGCACAACGCCACCGGCATCGAACACCACGGTGCTAGAAAATGGCGTTGCGTTGACGAACCTAACTGGCAGTAGTGGTCAGCAACTCATGTTCTCTTTTGAAGTTCCCGCTGGAGCTCAAGATCTTAATATCGCCATGTCCGGCGGCACTGGAGATGCTGATCTTTATCTTAGATTCGGCGCAGAACCAACCACCAGCACCTATGATTGCCGTCCCTATAAAAGTGGTAACAATGAAACCTGCACCGTCACCAACATACAAGCAGGTACCTACTATTTACTGATGAACGGTTACTCCAATTTTAGCGGTATTTCATTGGTCGAAAATTATAATGAAGTGACCACGCCTCCGCCTGGCCCCGTGGCTGGCGTGGCTAATATCGCCGTAATCGGAGACAGCATTAC
>SAMEA5043660__coassemble_490_pt1 | contig 20198 bp, 14 predicted proteins | sample SAMEA5043660__metabat2_high_PE_003 | metagenome-assembled genome bin SAMEA5043660 (sample SAMEA5043660) | Gadus morhua | reverse complement strand
TCAACGCTTACGTAGAATAGCCAAGTAAATCAGTCACGCTGAACAGGGTAACTAATCTGCTGAGCTTGGTTTCTTCCTTGAATATATGCATAAATAAGTTCGCTGATACTTTGTCCTGTTTCGCGATAACCAGCACTAATTCCTGCTACATGGCAACTAGGTGCGGCTTCTGCAAGGTGCAGGTAAGTACAAGGGGTATTTTTCGCGATGGTGTGCACATAATGTAAAGCATCAAGCAGAGGGATCCCCGCAGCTGTTGACGCGCTGCTTGGCATATTGGTGATCGAGTCGAGATCCAGTTCAAGGGCAACTGGCAACTGGCTGCTATTGAGCTTAGTCACGATGTCATCTAAGGCTGACGTTAAGCTTATTTCACGGCGTACCCAGATAGATTGAAGGGTATGCCAATGACCCCCAAACGCGCTTAACTGAGACAGTGTTTCTTCACTGTTTTTCAGTTCATGCATCCCCAATACATGGTAGTAACCGAGTGCGCCGCTGGCTGCTGCATAGCTGAAGCCATTGCCACTGTGACGGCCTTCTCGAGGGCGAAAATCACTGTGCGGATCTAAATTAACCGCCGCTATCTGTTTATGATAAACCTGCTTTGCTGCCATCAACAGACCGTAAGCATTATTGTGGCCGCCACCAATCACTATTGGCTCAAGGCCGGCCGCCATGACTTGTGCTGTAATTTCAATAACCCGCTTATCCAGAGTTTCAACATTGGCTCTTAAGGCATCAGCTGATGTGTCTTCTGGTAACTGAAGGTCATCGGTCTTAATTTGACCCAAAACTAAGCATTGCTTGCCGTTAAAAAAACGGTTTGATTGTAGGTTAAGAAACTGCGCCATGGCGGACTCGAATGCATCGGTAGCCCCGCCACGACCTAAGTTAGCACGAGGGCCAATATCTTCACCAATCCCCATGATCACAAAACGAACCTGGTTATTTTTAGCGGTGTTAAGCGTCTCTTCTAAGCTGGTGTTTGGGTTATGAGTCAATACGGTCTGAGCCAACTTGGTTTCGCCAGCTCTTGGGGTGACCAGTTGTTGACATCGTAGCTGGGTGAAGGGGAGTAAGTACTGCATATTGGTTTTGTTCTTATTCTGATGCGTATGCTTATATTGTGGCTTAATGTGTTAGCGGTTATCAATAAAATAGTGTGCAGTGAGCTTTATCGTCGTTAATTGAATGAAGTTTGGTGAAGTGTTAATGTTTTGTTTCACTCAGTTCAAATTCAATAGAGGCAAGGATGACCCGAATACTGATCCCACTTTTTTTACTGTTATTTAGCATTAATTTGTATGCTCAACCACTTCCAGTTGAAGCCTTTGGTCTATTACCACAATCAGAGCAAGTTAAGCTCTCTCCTGATGGAAAGCGATTTGCGTATCTTCTTAACTATCAAGGTAAGACGTTTGTTGGTGTGACAGAGGTCGATTCTGGGAAGAAAAATTTTGTTATCAAAACGGATAACCAGAAGTTTAAAATTGGTTGGTATAAATGGGCGAATAATGATCTGTTGCTCGTGAGTGCCGATTATCCGGTGCACCGAAATGGAATTAAATATTCAGAGTCTAGATTGATTAAGGTTAAGGCTGACGGTACCGGTAAAGTCGAAAGTGTATTGCGCCTTAAAAAAGGTGAAAGAAGCCCTCAATTTCAAAATAATATTATTGATCTACTGCCTGATGAGCCAAGCTATATTTTGATGGGGCTTGATCTTAAAGCTGCCAATAGACCCGATGTTTATAAAGTGAATTTGAACTCTAAAGTGGGTCGTAAAATGATCTATAGAAGTAGGAGCCATATCTCTTACTGGTTAACAGATCAGCAGCATAGGGTTCGACTTGGCTATGGACGAGATGAAACCAAGATATTCTATCGTTTGCATGATTTAGGGACGGATGAATGGCGGAATATTTGGGAGTATGAAATTTTCGATGCTCCTGATATCACCCCTCTAGGTTTCGGGATAAATCCATCAGAGCTCTATATTCGTGCGATACACAATGGCAGGTATGCCATTTTTAAGGTCGATGTTACTGACAAAAAATTGAAGCAAACCTTAGTTTTTGCCGATGAAAATTATGATATCGAAGGGTCATTGATTTATTCGAAAAAAACCAAAGATGTCATTGGTGTTTATCATGGTGAAGCGAGCAACGCTAAAATTTATTTTGATCCAAATTATGAACGGTTTCAAAAGTCATTAAATACTGCTATTCCAGATGCTTATAATAATATCGTTAGCGTCAGCGCTGATGAAAATATGTATATTTTGTTTACCAGTGGCTCTCAAACTCCTGGTGCTTACTACTTAGGCAACAGGAAAGATAAAACGTTAGACTTTATCCTCGAAGAGTATCCGCTGTTGTACCAGAAGGAACTATCTAAGAAGAGTAAAATCACTTTTAAGGCTCGTGATGGGTTAGACATAGAAGCATATGTCACGCTACCTTATAAAAATGTCGAGTCCAAAAATGTTGGATTAGTTATCCCTCATGGTGGTCCTATGGCACGAAGTTATGGAGGGTTCGACTGGTTTTCTCAATTCTTTGCGAGTCGTGGATACACGGTAATCGAGCCTAATTTCCGCGGTTCATCAGGGTACGGTTTTGAGTTTGAAATGGCGTCGATTCAGAAATGGGGCGGAGCAATGCAGGATGATCTTGCCGATGCTGCTAAATGGTTGGCAAAAAGTGATTCAGTGGATGAGGATAAAATTTGTATCCTTGGTGCCAGTTATGGCGGTTATGCTGCAATGATGGCGGCGGTGAGGCAGCAAGATGTGTTTCGCTGTGCGGCTAGTTTTGCGGGAGTCTCAGATCTTGAGTATATCGTTCGCAAAGCAAGGCGTTTTACCAACTATAAAGTGGTAAAGAAGCAGATTGGTGATGACTCAGATATATTGGAGCAAAATTCGCCGGTTAACTTTGCCAAAGAGGTGAATATTCCACTACTGCTTATTCATGGCGATAAAGACCGTGTTGTGGATGTCTATCATAGCCGTGAAATGTTTGATGAACTTGAAGGTTTTGATAAGCAAGTAGAATATCTTGAGCTTGAAAATGGTAATCATCACTTAGAGATAGAGCAAAATAGACTTGATACTCTGAATGCTTTCGACAAGTTTTTGAGTCAACATCTTAAATAGAAATAGAAATAGAAATAGAAATAGAAATAGGGCGATGAGATGTTTATCTCTTCGCCCTTTTATTGAGCATTGTTTCAGATACTAATCGATATCTAATGGCTCTGGCGACAGGATGATGCCTGTGTTGTCAGCGTAAACATGATCCAGCGGTAAGAAAGTCACGCCACCAAAATTTACTGGGATCTCAAGTTCACCAACGGAATTACTGTCTGCTCCAACAGGAATGGACGCCATGGCTTGAATGCCAATATCAAGCTCTTCCAATGAATCAACGTCTCTTACAGAGCCGTACACAATGATCCCTTCCCATTTATTATCAACTGCAACCTGTGCAATAGAAGCATCGATAAGGGCGCGTCGTAATGAGCCACCACCATCGACAAGGAGTACTCTACCTTCACCAGGCAGTTGTAGTGCCTCGATAATTAGACCGTTGTCTTCAAAACACTTAATCGTGCTGATTGAGCCACCGAAAGAGTTACAACCACCATAGTTACTGAACATAGGTTCGACAACATCAACTTGGTCGATGTAGGTGTCACAAAGTTCTGAGGTGTTGTATTCCATAGTCATACTCCTGAAATCAATAATGTGCCGAATAAGGCACTATTAGGTAGTTGTAGCTAGTATATAAGGCTTTCTTAAAAAGAAAAGTGTTATCAATCACGCAATTGTCGATAGCCGAGCTTGTCGCTTATTATGTTGTTGTATTTCTTCATTAGCGTGATAATTGTACTTGAAATATAAGCAAGATCATTAAATGACGTACTTATATTACGCTTAGCAAGGTGATTTGTAATACATTAGTGGGATTTGCTTCGTCGAACATGATGAAGAGAGCATTTTCATCTGTACTAATCTGCATGGTTTGATGACCTTCAGAGTGATATTCAATGTCTCTCAGTTATTCCTGCTACGATGAATTTTTTGGGTAGTACTTTAAAAACAAACCAGAAAGAATCCCCTTAGTTAGCGCCCATTTTTAGCTTCATTTCATCATTAAAAATCTACGCGGAATATATTTGTCTTTAATGGTGATTCCTCAAGCTTTGAATTCCCCTTAAACTACATCGACATAAGTATTAAATCCTTATTTTTAATGTGGAATTAGTTTTTTATACTGGGTTTATTCGTTGACTTGGGTTGGTTATTTTATAGACTAGTTAGCCTTCGAGGAGTTGGGTTTATAGGGAGATAAGATGTTTTCTGTTGTGGAGTACGAGAATAAGCGGGTCTCAATACGTTTTACTGTGGTCAGCATTTTTATCTTTGCCACTGTGTTAACTTCAACTATTGCCATCAGCCTTCAATATTACTTCAGTCAATCCATGGCAACGGAATCGGCCCTTAAACATTTTGACCTCGATGCGAAGCATATGAGTCAGTATTTGTCTCAACTCGACACTGAGGCCGTTAATATCACTAAACTGCTTTCAGGTTTAGATCAGTTAATTGAAGATGATCATTTTAACCGTAAGGCACTATATACGTTTGCCGAACTCATGCGGAGCAATCCTATTTATTTTGGCGTTAATGTGGGTTTACCTAACGGTGATTTCTATCAGTTAATCAATCTTGATGTTTTTCCTCCTTCGAGAGCAAAATCCTTTTCAATACCCTCTGATCGATGGCTATTTTCATTTATTACTGGTAAAGGTGAACATCGAATAAGGCAATTTATCTACCTTAATGATGAGCTTCAAGAACGGATCGTCAAAGAGGAGATCACTGTTTATGATCCTAGGGTAAGGCCTTGGTTTATTAATGCAGATATCGGGAATGTTTCCAGAACTCAGCCTTATTTATTTGACTCGATTCAATCACCTGGTAAGACCTACTCTATCCAACTGCCTGATGCTTCAGGTGCTGTTTTGGGAATGGATATTACCCTCGAGACTTTTTCTAAATACCTCAGTGCGGTTGGCCAGAATATCAGTGGGGGATCAGCAAATGAAGTGTACGTATATAAGCCTTCCGGTGAGATTATTTCGTCTAACCAGAAAAAGTCAGATCAGATCCAAATTCCTCAATCATCCCCACTGGCATTATCCCAAGCCCAGCATGCCTTTGTTGATAAGTCATCGGTATTGAGGGTCTCAAATGAGACCGATTGGCCGCCAATCGATTTTGCAATATCAGGTCAACCCTACGGTTATGTGGTGGATGTGATGCAGCTTATCTCTCAGATGACCGATTTACATTTTTCCTATGTCAACGGCTTAAGCTGGAAGGGGCTGGTGGATGTTTATAAATCAGGAAAGATAGAGCTGCTGCAATCAGTCATTATGACTGACGAAAATCGAGATCTTGGCGTGTTTAGTGAGCCATTTCTTACCTTGTCCTATTCTGTGGTTACCGTAGAAGGATTACAACCGATTACACACATCTCAGAGCTTGAAGGACATAAGATTGCAGTGCCAGTTGATTGGCTGATTATTAAGTATATTAAACATTATTTCCCCGATATAGAGTTCGTTGAATATGCTTCTACTCATGAGTGCTTTAATGCAGTGAGGCGAGGGGAGGTGATGGCAGCATTAGATACTGGGATAAACTTACGCTATACAGCACGGCAATTCTTTATTGAAAATTTGATGTTCCATGATGACTTGTCTTTTTCCCCCTACAGCATCCCCAATGGGCTGAGAATCTTAGCGAAACATAAGCCGCTAATCGAGATCATTAATTTGGCATTAGCCAATATCACGCCTGAGCAGAAAAAGGCCTTAAAGTTGAAATGGATTGATAGCAGTTCACTTCGCCAACCGATGAAAACAATGGGAGTGGTTCCCTATAAAGCCCTAATCGATATCGGGGCAGACAGTCAGCAGCACAATAAATTACATAAGCTGATGATCAACGGAATTGAGCAATTTGTGTATGTCACAGCATTTGCGAGTGGCCAGTCTATGCTTGGGATTGTGGTGCCCAGCGAGATTATTTTAGCTCCCAGTACGCATAAAGTGTTGACCTCAATCTTTATCACCGCAGTGTGCATGTTGACGTTTTTGCCTATTGCTTGGGTATTTTCAAATCCTATCATCAAACCTATCAATCTATTGTGCCATGAGAATGTGAAGATAAAGCTTCGCGATTATGATTCAGTGATCAAAGTGAGTACCCGAATTAAAGAGTTGGATGAACTATCTGACTCCATGTTGGAGATGGCAGAAGCTCATAAAGAGTATGAAGCATCTCAAAAGGCATTAATTGAGGCGATAATTAGGTTAATTGCACAGGCAGTGGATGATAAATCCCCCTATACGGCAGGGCACTGTAATCGCGTTCCTGAACTTGGCTTGATGCTGGCAAATGCGGCCCATAAAGCAGATAGTGGCCCTTTTAAATCGTTCAGTTTTAAGAATGAAGATGAACATAGAGAATTTAGAATCGCTGCTTGGCTACATGACTGTGGCAAAATTACTACCCCTGAGCACATTGTGGATAAGGGAACCAAGCTTGAAGCAAATTATAACCGTATCCATGAGATCCGCATGCGATTTGAGGTGTTGTGGCGCGATGCAGAGATCAGCTATTTAACCTTGTTAGCTGACTCGCCAGAAAGTGAAGATGTGTTACGTGAGCAATTGAACGCGAAGTATGTGCAGCTTAAACTGGATTTTGAGTTTATTGCCAATGCCAATATTGGTGGTGAGTTTATGAGTCAAGAGCATAAGGACCGTTTAGCTTTACTTGCTAATGTGACGTGGAAGCGCCATTTTGACGATAGACTCGGGCTATCACCCTTCGAGGAGCTTCGCTTTAACGAGCCAACGACGGAAGTCAGTTATCCGGTCACCGAACAGCTGTTACGAGACAAGCCTGAGCATATTGTCAAACGTCTCAAAAAGGTGGAGTTTGATCCTAAGTTTGGTATCAAGATGGAGATCCCAGAACATCAATACAATCTAGGTGAGCTGTATAACTTGTCGATATCCAGAGGCACGTTAACCGCTGAAGATAGGTATAAGATTAATGAGCACATCATCAGCACCATTAAAATGCTGGAGAGTTTGCCTTTTCCTCCCGAACTTGCGCGAGTTCCTCGATATGCATCGACTCACCATGAGACTCTTAAGGGAACTGGTTATCCTAGAAAACTCACCGGTGATGATCTTTCGATACCGGAGCGAATTCTTGTCATCGCTGATATTTTTGAAGCATTAACGGCAGTCGATAGACCCTATAAAAAGGCTAAACCTATCAGTGTTGCGGTGGATATTTTGCATAAGATGGCATTGGATGAACATCTCGATATTGAGCTGTTCAGGTTCTTCCTTTCAACCGGTATTTACCTTGAATATGCGAATAAGTTTCTTGATGCTTCTCAAATTGATGAGGTCGATATTAGTCAATATTTAAGTTGATACTAACTAATAAAAACGATGAAAAAGCATAAATTAATTTTTTAGATGAGGTGTTCCAATTATATGGCTGTGTTAACTCCGAGAGGTGGGATAGAAGGTATATATCTATATTAGCATGATTTAGTTAGTTATTTTTTAACTTTAGGCTATTGGTCTAGGTTGACTTGTTGCAAAGCTGTTATAAAATGTTCCTTTCAGGGATTGAATGACAAAGTAGGGATGCTATGAGCGCTGCGACTAAAGTCAGTAATAAGCGATTTACTATTCGTTTCACTGTGGTGGGGATCTTTATTTTAGCCACCGTAGTGACCGCTTCCATCGCCATCGGTTTGCAATATTATTTTAGTACAGCCATGGCCACCGAATCAGCTGTAAAGCTTTACAACCTCACCGCTAAAAACACCAGCAACTACCTCACCCAAGTTGATAAGCGGGCTATTAATACCACTCAGCTGCTCTCAAACTTTGATGATCTCGTGGTTGATGGGGCTTTTAACTCTGAGGCACAACAAGCCTTTGCTCAAGTGATGCGAACCAATTCACTGTTCTACGCCATCTATATCGGTATGCCCAACGGTGATTTTTATGAATTGATTAACCTTGAGGCTCATCCAATTATCCGAACCCAGCTTGATGCATCTCATTTAGATCGCTGGGTGATCATAAGTATTAGTGGTGAAGGAGCGCTTCGACAGCGAGAGCAGTCCTATTTAGATAAGGACTTTAACCTGCGTGTCACACGTAGTGAACTCAGCGATTTTGATGCGCGTGTAAGGCCATGGTTTGTTAATTCAAATAGTGAGACCGTATCTAAAACAGAACCTTACTTATTCCAGCATCTGCAGTCCCCTGGTCAAACCTACTCGATAAAGTTGGCAGAATCTGGTGCTGTACTGGCATTGGATATCGCGCTTTCAACGGTATCTGATTTCCTCGTGATGCAGGGGGAAGATGAGAATGGCCTCGCAGAGAAGAAGATCTACCTTTATAAACAAAGTGGTGAGCTGATTGCATCGAATCAAGTGCAAACAAGCACCATTGAAATACCAGCCTCTAACAAGCTAGTGTTGAGTGCAAAACAGCGCGAGCTGGTGGCAATGACAGAACCACTGTCAGTGTCTAATGAAACGGATTGGGCGCCCATCGACTTTGCCATATCTGGAATGCCTCAAGGTTACAGTATCGATCTGCTTCATTTAGTCTCAGAGATGACCGGATTACGATTGCGCTATATCAATGGCTTTAGCTGGAGTGAATTGACGGAAAATTATAAAGCGAAAGAGTTAGACCTGCTTCACTCTGTGATTAAAACCGATGAAACAAGTCTATTAGGTGAATTTAGTCAGCCGTTTCTTGAGCTTCCTTTTGCAGTCGTTACCCAAGAAGGGACGCCGCAAATCGATCATATCAAGCAGTTGCAAGGCAAGCAGGTGGCGATCCCGACAGGCTGGTCCATCATCGAAGTGATTAGACAACACTACCCTCAGATAGAGATCGTTGAGCTGCCTTCGACCTATGCGATATTGCATGCGGTGGAGCAGGGTGAGGTGTTTGCTGCTCTGGATAGCAGCATTATATTGCACTACACAGCAAAGCAATTTTTTGTTGAGGAGCTCCAATATCATGAGCAACTTGATTTTTCTCCTGTAGAAGTGGACACCGGTTTGCATATTGTTATGCCGAGTCAGGAGGCTGATATTATCGAGGTGTTCAACCTAGCACTCGCCAATATAAGCCCTGAGCAAACTCAAGCTTTAAGAGTGAAGTGGTTTGGTGAAGGGGAGAAGAAGATGCTGTCGACTCAAGGAACGGTTCCCTTTGAGGTGTTGATCGACATGGCCAATGAGCCAAAAGATCAAAAAACATTAATTCGTCGTGAGTTAAATGGCGTTGAAGAGTTTATCTACGTCACTCCGTTTGGCGATACATTATCCGGAAACCAAGAGTACTTTGCCATTGTCGTCCCGATGGAGAAGTTACTGGCAACCAGCATCGATAAAGTGCAGCAATCTATTCTATTTACCAGTTTATGTTTGTTGTTTATTCTTCCCATTTCTTGGTTGTTCTCATCGCCAATTATCCGCCCGATTAAGTTATTGGCGATTGAAAATGAAAAGATAAAAAATCGTCAATATGATGAGGTGAAAAATGTAGACTCCAATATCTCTGAGCTGGATGAATTGGCGAACTCAATGATGGATATGTCTCGCTCCATTCAACTCTATGAAGAGAATCAAAAGGCCTTGATGGAGTCATTCATCAAACTAATAGCCCAAGCCATTGATGATAAATCCCCTTATACCGCTGGGCACTGTAATCGTGTGCCTGAACTTGGATTGATGCTAGCGGAGGCGGCTCAACAATCTGAACTGACTCCCTTTAAAGACTTTAAATTTAACTCAGATGATGAACATCGAGAGTTCAGAATTGCGGCTTGGTTGCACGACTGTGGCAAGATCACTACGCCAGAATACATTGTCGATAAAGGCACTAAACTCGAAGCGGTTTATAACCGTATTCACGAAGTTCGCATGCGCTTTGAAGTGTTATGGCGTGATGCCGAAATTGATCACCTAAAAAGAGCCGCTTCAGGATCAGAGCCGAGTGAGCTGCAGTTGGCGGAGCTGGTACATAAACAGAATCAATTGCGTCAGGACTTTGAATTTATCGCCAACGCTAATGTTGGCGGTGAGTTTATGGATCTGGCGGATAAGGAGCGACTCGCTGAGCTTGCCGTCATCACTTGGGAGCGTCATTTCGACGACAGACTAGGGCTTTCACCTGTCGAAGAACTCAACTTAAGTCAGCAAGATACTAAGGTAAGTTACCCTGTTACAGAAGCGCTACTAAGAGATAAAAGCGAGCATGTCATTAAGCGTGCTAACAAGGTGGAGTTTGACCCTAAATTTGGTATTAAGATGGATATCCCTGAGCATCAATATAACTTAGGTGAGCTTTATAACCTCTCGATCTCTAGAGGAACCCTGACAGCAGAAGACAGATTTAAAATTAATGAACATGTCACCAGCACGATAAAAATGCTGGAAAATCTTCCTTTTCCGCCAGAGTTAGCTCGCGTGCCTCGTTATGCTTCTACCCATCACGAAACCTTAAAGGGCACTGGTTACCCTCGAAAATTGAGCGCTAAAGATTTATCGATTCCTGAACGAATTCTTGTTGTGGCTGATATTTTTGAAGCCTTGACCGCAGCCGACAGACCCTACAAAAAGGCGAAGCCTCTCAGTGTGGCTATCGATATACTTTACAAGATGGCACTGGATGAACACTTAGATATGGACTTATTTAAGCTGTTTTTATCGAGCGGGATCTATCTCGAATATGCCCATAAATTCCTTGATGAAGCGCAGATAAATAATGTGGATGTGGCTAAATATCTAAATGGAGAACCAATGCGTAAAAGTGCTTAGGTGGCAAATTCTTCCACTACTCACTAAGTTTAATAAACCAAGGAATGCAACACTGTAGGGATACTATGAGAGTTAATTATTTACTGTTTGTACTCAGTACCAGTGCGTTATTGAGCGCGTGTTCGGATAACAATAACGATAGTCAGGCTGATGCCGCAGCAGAGCAAGCGGCTGTGACGAGTGCGCTAAGAGAAGAAATAACACAACAGTCACTGAGTGGCGATCCCAGTTTGAATAGAATTGTGCCAGATGCTAGCAGTCCGCTTGCTGTGCTAGGTATGCAGCTTTTTTACAGTCAGGCATTGAGTGGTGACATGGATACGGCTTGTGTCAGTTGTCACCATCCTGAGATGGGAGGCGGTGATAATCTAGCGCTCTCCATTGGGGTTGAAGCTGTTGCTCCCTTGCTATTAGGCCCAGGTCGAGAGCATAGCTCATCGGGACATGCTTACGATGGTGGTCCCACGGTGCCAAGAAATGCGCCCACCACCTTTAATATTGCGCTGTGGGATAAAGCGATATTTCATGATGGCCGGCTTGAAAGCATGCAAGGCACTGAAAACATGAACGGTGAAGGCACCAGCATTGTGTCACCGGATTCGCCGGACAGAACCACGCCTGATGAGGGGACGATTAACCTTACCGCAACGCAAGCTATGTTTCCTGTGACCTCTAGTGAAGAGATGAAAGGCCATCACTTTCAGGAATATGATAATGAACAGATCCGTCAATATCTGGTTGAGCGTTTGCGAGGAGAAACCGATGAGCTTGTCACTAATGAGTGGCTAGCTGCGTTTCAGTTAGGGTTGCAGCAGCCTGATGGAACCGCAGAAAGTCTTATCACCCAAACTAATATGTTTACTGCGATTGGCGAGTATGAGCGCTCTCAGATTTTTGTTAATAGTCCCTGGAAAGCATTTGTAGAGGGGGATGACAATGCCATTGATCTCGCCAGTAAACAGGGAGCACTGTTATTCTTTAAATCCAAAGAGGAGGGCGGCGCAAATTGTGCGAGTTGTCACAAGGGGGATTTTTTCACCGATGAGCAGTACCACAATATCGCGATGGTACAGGTCGGCCGTGGTAAAGGAGATGGCGAGAGTGGCAGTAATGATTTTGGTCGTTTTAAAGTGACCCAGCTTGAAAGTGACAAATTTGCCTTTCGTACACCAAGCCTATTGAACATCGCCAAGATGGGACCTTATGGCCATGCTGGTGGTTATCTCTCGCTGGAGGCGACTGTCAGGCATCATCTGAATGTCAGTGATGCCGTTTATAACTATGACATCGCAGCGAATATTGAGCAGGTTGGCGTGCAAACTCAAGAGATGATGAATAATACCTTAGCGGCACTGCATAAGCTTAATGCCGACCGCAATGCTGGCGTAGAAGGGATTTTGCAGGATAAAAAACTTAGTGATGAAGAGGTAGGTCAACTAATCTCATTTCTACATAGTCTAACCGACAGCTGTATTGCAGATACAGAGAATACCCACTGCCTTGCGCCCTGGATACCTGGCGATGATGTTGCCGATCCTGATGGTCTAAGACTAGAAGCGGTAATGAGATAGTCACCTTCATCTAGATAGGGGAACCTCTTCCCCTATATCTCCGCTTAGCTCTTAATTAATTCCCTTTCTGCCAAGTCCTACACATGCGTGTTTTTTACTAAATTAAACAAATTAATTGTTCATGATCGATGTCATGTTAAAATGCCCGCGGCAAGTCAAATGGCTGCTAGATAGACCGCTTAGCGTCTCTCTTATTCCTCATCATTGATTAGAGTCTTTATGAAACGGATTTTACTGTTAACTTTATGCGCTTTTTCTAACGCGACTCTCGCTGTAGAACCTCTGTTTGAAACACCAGAAAATATGGAACCAACATGGGTTGATGACATTTTGTCAGTCTTTGGTGCCGATGGTGAGTTTGATGAAAGCAAAGCCATTGATATGAGTTATCTGCCAACCGCATATTACACACCAGAGAAAAAGTTTGGCGTGGGTCTTTTGATGGTAGGGTTATATAAAACCGACAATGCATCGAGTGAAGAGCAGCCATCATCATTAGTGTTAAATTCGTTTGTATCGATGAACAACTCCTATGGTGTTGAAGTTGAAAACATGACGTTTTTTAACCAGGGTAAGCAACGATTACTGCTGGAGATAGAGCTGCATAATGAAGCGTCGGTTTATTACGGCCAAGGCATAGCACAAGGCGATTTGGACAGTAATCACCATGAGTTTGAAGAGCAGTTATACAGCTTCAAGCCACGTTGGATGACAGAAGTTGCGAATAACTATTTCATTGGCGTCGGTGCTAACTTTATCTACGCCAGTGCAGACCAATTTCAGTTAGCAGAAACCGAAGTTCCAGTGGACTCAACCGATATCTTACCTAACAACGTGAGCTCAGGTGTCGTGGTGACCAGTATCTACGATTCACGAGATTACCGCTTGAATGCCACCAAAGGTTGGTTATTTCAAATTGATGCAGGTTTATATCAAAACAATGAATACTCATCATTTTCGACCTACGATGTTGAGCTTGCCAACTATATTGACCTGAGTTCTGTCTCTGGAGTGAGTTCAGCGCCAGGACTTATCGCGTGGCAAGTACAAGGTCATTTTACCGATGGCGATGTGCCTTGGAATTTACTGCCTGATCTTGGTGGATCTAATGCCATGCGCGGATACATCAAAGGGCGTTACCGTGATGAGCAGATGATGATGGGGCAAGTTGAGTATCGCTTACCTATATTCCAACGCTATGGCATGGTCTTTTGGGGCGCAGCAGGTAGCGTAGCGCCTAAGATAGGTGATCTGACTGAGGAGTTATTAACCTCTTATGGCACTGGATTTCGTTTTAAAATTAAAGACAATATCAATCTTCGCCTAGACGTTGGTGTGGGTGAAAATGAAACCAATTTCTACCTAAATGTGAATGAAGTTTTCTAGCATGACACCGACCTGCTTCAGTGCTAATGCGTTCACTTTCTTGCTGATGTTAGCGCCACTGGCATTTACTAATGTAGTTTCTGCAAGTGAACAAGAAGATCATCAGCAAGAAAATGAGATAACACAGTGCAGCCGCACCTCGAATTATGCCATTTATCTCAGTGGCATAAATGTGGGCACCATGAACAGAACTGAGACATGGCAGGGAAAGACTGCGGTCGTCACCTCAACCAGTGAAGCCAGTATTTTAGGTATAGGTACTCATTATCAGCAGCGTGCAGAGTTATCTTGGTCAACTGCCCGCAATGAATGGCTAACCGACACTTTTCATCAAAAAGTGACTGGATTTCGCTCGAGAGACATGGAGGTGACTTTTGCCAATCATGGCCTCGAGTCACGGGTTGATATTGATGGTGATATCGATACTTACACATCGAAGCAGATCCCTTTGCGAGATGTGGACACTTTGGCAATTCAAATTCGTGAATACTTGCTACAAGGACGCCAACAATTCGCCTTAATCAGGCAAGCGTCAGATGCGATAGAGCCTTATCAGTTCTACGTTGAAGATGTACAAACTGCAGTCATAGAGCCATGGGGCGAGTTAACCTTAATTCCTGTTGTACAAACAGGGGCGGAAGACGTCACTTACTATTTTGCCCCTGCCATGGATTACCAATTAATCAAAGCCAAGTATCACGGCATCATACTCCAAGGCCTGATTGAACTTGATAGTTACAGCTCATCTTGTGAGCCAGCCTCTGCTTAATATTCTTGATACTTTTTAATAAGCCTTCAAGCTGGATTCTGAAACAAGTCCAGAATGACGGAAAGAGCATAAAAGCTGTTCACCACAGAGAACACGGAGGGTCACGGATAAAAGCAATGGCGAGAAGCTACATGATGCTTTAAACATCGATCTCTTGAGCTTATCGCAGTAAAGCGAAGCCCGCCCTTCATTGCTTAAATTCAAAAGAATGGATCCCGGAACAAGCCCGGGAAGATGGCAATGGCAAATGCTCAGTTTTGCTTTTACTGTAAGCAAAGCGTTCCTGTAGCCATAGGCTATTCCGTAAGCGAAGGGTTCCGTACTCAAGAGAGTAGTCCTAGCAGGGTGAAGCCCGTTCTATAAACTCTCCTTCTTGCCTAAAATCTTCTCCTCAAGATAATGTATCGACTGCCCACCCTCTGAAAATCCTTCATCTTTTAGTATCTGTTGCAACAGTGGAATATTGGTTGCTATGCCTTCGATGACTATTTCGTTGAGGGCAGTTTGCATGCGGGCGATGGCTGCATCTCGTGTCGTGCCCCAAGTGATCAGTTTGCCTATCATTGAGTCGTAATAGGGCGGGACAATGTAGCCTGCATAGAGGTGAGAGTCCCAACGTACGCCGATGCCGCCGGGGGCATGAAAGGTGGTGATAGTTCCGGGGGATGGGATGAAGGTATTGGGGTCTTCGGCATTGATGCGGCATTCTATGCTGTGGCCGCTGAGCTGAATATTTTGCTGCTTGATAGTGAGCGGTTTACTCGCTGCTATCTCGAGCTGTGCCTGAATAAGGTCGACGTTGGTGACCATCTCGGTGATGGGGTGCTCAACCTGAATACGAGTATTCATCTCGATAAAATAAAACTCACCCTCTTCAAAGAGAAATTCGAAAGTACCAGCGCCGCGATAACCTATCTCAACACAAGCGTCGGCGCACTGTGAGCCTATCTGGTTGCGGGTGAGGCTATCTATCCCTAATGCGGGTGCTTCCTCTACGACTTTTTGATGTCTGCGCTGCATCGAACAATCACGCTCTCCAAGGTGTATCGCATTTCCTTGTCCGTCAGAGAGTATTTGGATTTCGATATGGCGAGGCTTTTGAAGGTATTTCTCCATATATACATCGCCATTAGCAAACGCGGCTTTGGCTTCGGCTTGGGTGAGTTCGATAGCCGAGAGCAGTTCATCTTGATGGTGTACGACTCGCATGCCTCGTCCACCGCCGCCTGCGGTAGCCTTAATGATCACTGGGTAACCGATACGGTTGGCTATTGCTTGATTCAGTTGATGATCTTGAGTCAGCATGCCATCAGATCCGGGAACGGTGGGCACGCCTGCTTTTTTCATTGCGCTTATGGCTGAGACCTTGTCTCCCATCAGGCGTATCACATCGGCATTGGGACCGATAAAGGTAAAGCCGCAACGCTCAACTTGTTCTGCAAAATCGGCATTTTCGGACAAAAAACCATAGCCTGGGTGGATGGCATCGACACCCGTTTGCGATGCTGCACTGATGATGGCAGGGATATTGAGATAGCTATCGTGAGGTGAATGTTTGCCAATGCAGACGGTTTTATCTGCGTATCTTAGATGAAGCAGCTCCCTATCCGCAGTGGAATGAACCGTGACCGTCTCGATGCCTAGCGAATGACAGGCGCGCATTATCCTCAAGGCTATCTCGCCGCGATTTGCAATCAAAATGCGCTTCAGAGGACGTATTACTGGCTGCTTCATCGATCTTAGTTCCCTTTTAAAGTGGGCTAAACACGCTTATCTCTTTGACTCATCATTCGCTATTAAATCGTTCAATCTTCGATAATTATTAGGGCTTGATCGAACTCAACACCATCACCGTTCTCAACAAGAATTTTGCTGATGACGCCAGAGCGTACTGCTTCTATCTGGTTCATCATCTTCATCGCTTCGATAATACAGACCACATCGCCTTGCTCGACTCGTTGGCCAACTTCACACAAGGGTTCAGCGTCAGGTGAGGGGGAGAGGTAGAAGGTACCCACCATTGGGGAGATAACCGTGTTCTCTTCGTCAAAGTCGGCAATATCGTCTGTCTTTAACGGACTGTCAGTCGCGTTTGTCGCCGTGTTCACCGCTTGAGAGGGAGACGCAGAATAGACTTGCTGACTTGGCTGCTCCGGGTTGTGATGGGGAGCGTACTGGCAAATTCTTACGGACTCTTCACCTTCGGTGACCTCTAGCTCAGCGATACCTGATTCTTGTACTAACTCGATCAGCTTTTTTATTTTTCTAATGTCCATTGTCATTCCAATTAGGCGTTGGCATTCATTGTTAGGTTAATCGTTATAACGAGCTATGTAGGCGTATCTTGTAAGCGATTGATGGCTGACTTGAGGGCAAATTGGTACCCATCGGCACCTAAGCCACAGATAACACCAATGGCTTTATCCGAGAAGTAGGAGTGATGACGAAAAGGCTCTCGGGCATGAACATTGGATAGATGAACTTCGATAAAGGGGATCGCCACACCTAAAATCGCATCTCTTAAAGCTACGCTAGTATGAGTAAAAGCTGCGGGATTGATAATGATAAAATTAGCATCTGTATTGTGAATGGCATCAATCAATTCATGCTCTGCATTGGATTGAATATGATCCAGTTCAACATTGGCACTATTGGCCACATTTTTCATACTCTGAACAATACTGTCTAACGTATGGTGCCCGTAATGTCCCGGTTCACGACGCCCTAAAAGGTTCAAGTTAGGGCCGTTGACCAATAGAATTTTTGCTTTGCTACTCATATCAAAATCCTTTGAGAGTATTGATGAATAGTGCATTAAGGCACTGATAAAAATAATAGTCTGATTTCACCAGAAGTTGACGAAGATGTCGACACTTGACTGCTTTTTCGACGAAATTAGATAAAAGATAGCAGAAGCTTCGCCCTGCTATTATGGCACTGCGTGCCTGCGAGAATGTTCGTAAACTTTCTACGAGGACGCTTCGCTACGAGTAAAAGCTTCAAGAGATGGAAAGGCTTTGATAGTGCAACTGAATGTTGATAACTTGTTAGATGGTCTATAGGTGATTAACCGCTGGTTCGATTTCATCAGTAGCTAAAATGAAATAAATCTAATAAGGAAATAATGATGAGTTTTAAGTTATTCACCGCTATTGTGCTTGGGGTTACAGTGAGTCCATTTGGCGGTCAAGTTTTTGCTACTGAAGTGTCTAAGCACCTTTCAAGTTACATTGAACCTGAGCCAATTAAACGTAACCAAGTGGCTTAAATTTATGTTATTTGATCAATCTCGTCACGAGCCTTTGACCAAGTGTTTATGGGATGATGCTTTTGTAGAAGCAGAAATATTAACAATTATTGATGATATTGAGCGTTCGCTGTTGCCCGAGTCCTGCTGGCCTACACATCCGCTTGATGCGGAAAGTTATCCTAATGCTGGCCCTAAATGGTCAGCATACGCAGGAGCTGCCGGAACTATTCACGTATTACAAATCTTAAGTCGCTACGGTTATAGGGTTACAGATTTATCAGACTTATTAGAAACCGTTTACCAATCTTTTTTGAAAAGCCCTGATGTTTCAGTTGAACCCGGCTTACAAATTGGTGAGCTTGGGATATTAATGCCTGCTATGTTAGCTCAGTCTAATAACGAGGTGTTATCAAGGCGCGTAATACGTTGCATGGAAGCGACGTTAGAACTTCCCCTGTATGAGATCACTTCTGGGCAAAGCGGCATGATGCATGGGGCGTTGGCGCTGTATCGTAAAACCGGTGAAAACCATTGGAAAGAGTTGTACGTTAAAGGCGCACAGGCATTATTGGATAATTGGAAGCTAGATACAGATACCGGAGAGTGGCTTTGGCAAAGCCAAGTATTCGGCCCTAAGCGCCATTATTATGGTGCGTGTCACGGTTTAGCAGGTAATGCCAATATATTGTTACAAGGTGTAGATCTACTGTCAGATGACCCTAAGCCCATGCTCCTGAAACGTGCTATCTCCACACTGAATATCTCAGTGGAACAAGATGATAACCTAGCCAACTGGAAACTCTGCACCAAGCCAAATATTGACAAACTGCTGGTGCAATGGTGTCACGGAGCGGCAGGAATAGTTACCGCGATGGCAAGGACACCGCAAGATGATTCTCAATACTCCAAACTACTGGATCGTTTATTACAAAAAACTGGTGAACTCGTATGGCAAGCAGGCCCTTTGGTAAAAGGGGCTAATATCTGCCACGGGACATCAGGTAACGGTTACGCTTTGTTATATCTATACCGAAGGACAGGTGATTCAATGTGGCTTGAGAGAGCAAGACTATTCGCCATGCACGCCATTGAGCAGTGTCAGAAAGCCCGTTTAGTTTATGGACAAGGTCGATACACCTTATGGACCGGCGATGCTGGCCTAGCGATATATTTGTACCATTGCCTGCATCCTAAAGAGGCTGCAATACCAGGGTTAGATCTCTTTTAATGCTCTGAGCTTTTGTTTGTTGCTTCTCTCTGTGGCCCTCCGTGTTTTCTGTGGTGAATAGCTTTTGTCTTGGCGCTCGGGATTGCTAGAACGGCACTTCGTGCCTGCGAGAACGTTCGCAAGCTCACTGCTAGAGGGCTTTGCTGCGAGTAAAAGCTGAGACGAACGTAGTGGGCTACTCACTTGAGTACAGAACGTGTTGCTCACGGGATAGTCTGCGGTTACGGTAACGCTTTGCTTACAGTAAAAGCTGTACTGAGCATTTGTTATTGGCGTCATCCCTGGCTTGTTCCGGGATCCAGTTTGAAGGTAAACCCTTGCTAAAAATCATCACAAAATATATCTAAGTGCAAAATTGAACAAAACGAGTCAATCTACAAGCTATTTATATGTCTAGGAGTACCAATGTCAGTCATCGCTAATACACCTAAACCTCCATATTTTGCAGTGATCTTTACATCCACGAGAACCGAGGGGGATAACGGTTATGGGAAAATGGCAGATAGAATGGTCGAGCTAGCCGAACTGCAACCTGGATTTTTGGGTATAGAATCAGCAAGAGAAGATGTGGGTATAACTGTTTCTTACTGGGCAGATCTCGATTCAATTAAAAATTGGAAAGCGAACTCAGAGCACTTAGAAGCTCAAAAAACGGGTCGTAAGTCTTGGTATGAATCTTTTAAAGTTCGTATTTCAAAAGTAGAGCGAGATTACGGCATATAATAATTCGTGATTATTGATGGCCGCTTTACGGTTTCCAATAACCTCCCAGTTAAACGGCCAGTTCACTATCCCTACCTCTCGCTTATTAGCACATGGCTTTGCCATATTCGCCGTGGTGATAGCTTTTATCTTGGTGTTTAGTAAGAGTCGGGCTTTGCCCTGCTAAAGCGACTCTCTTGAGTACGGAACGCGTTGCTTACGGAATAGCCGATGGCTACATGAACGTTTGGCTTACAGTAAAAGTAAAACTGAGCATTTGCCATTGCCGTCATCCCGGGCTTGTTCCGGGATCCATTCTTTTGAATTTAGCAATGAA
>SAMEA5043660__coassemble_489_pt1 | contig 20776 bp, 14 predicted proteins | sample SAMEA5043660__metabat2_high_PE_003 | metagenome-assembled genome bin SAMEA5043660 (sample SAMEA5043660) | Gadus morhua | reverse complement strand
AATCAATCAGATAATTCTGCTGTCTGGACTGGGGTGATGATTATTCAATTTTCTGTGTGTTCATGGACCAGCTATGCCTTACTACAGAAATCACTGTTGAAACAGTTAGATCCTAGTAATGTTTTATTGTTTATTTATGGCATGGGGGTGTTAGTGATGGCGGGGTTTAGTGACTTCAGCCATTTTTCGGCAATGACAATGAATGATTGGTGGATTGCTATTTTCTGTGCGTTTAATACTCTGATAGCTTATGGCTGTTTTGGTGCTTCGATGAAGTATTGGCCTACGGCACAAGTGAGTGCCATGTTGGCTTTAACGCCTGTGCTCAGCTTTAGCGCTACAGCGCTTGTGGTGAGTTTAGGCCTATGGCCAGAGATGTTTTTCAGTGATGCTTTGGATGTTTTATCCTTAAGTGGTATCGCTGTCATTATCTTTTCTGTGATGGTATTGCAGCTATTGCCAACCATGAACGCACGAAGAGCAAAAAGATTAGCGATTAATACTTAGCGACCTACATCTGTGTAAGGCGGTACGATTAAGCTGTCTTACTCAGGATATCTTTAAGCCAATTGATCGCACTATTCTGGCCTAGCTTAGTGGCCGGAAAAATTTTAACATTGATGTTGTCTAGAGCAACGCGTTGGCTTAATAGAGGGGGGATGTGCTCATTTTGCAAGTCGTGATACAGGATCGCCAGTGCTCTTTGGTGTTCAAGAGATGCCAGACAAAGCTGGGCTTCATAAGTATAAGTATACTTATTTTTCTTATTTACCAGTAGGGCAAAGTCATGCGGATAAAAACTCTTTAGGTAGTTATCAAGCTCTTCGACCATCTCGATACTCAGCTCAACTCCGCTGTCGACAATGACTTCTGCTATGTTTGAATCTAAATGATTGATAGTGCAGCCAAAACTTAAGCTTACCATGCTTTCCTCTTTATTCTTTTTATTGAGAATTGCGATTTATAATATAATTGATTGCCAGGCAGGTTGCAATATTAGATTTTTGTGCTACCTATGTTGATTCATGCAGGTTTATGTTCTGCAGCGTGTTGAGCAAGAAATACTGAACAAAGAGTGGGGGCTGGATGGAAAAACTGGACGTTATTGTTGTCGGTGCTGGGGTAGTAGGGCTTGCTATTGCCGCTAAGTTAAGTGCTATGCGCCATAGCGTTGCAGTTATCGATAGGCGAGGGGGCTTTGGTGAAGAGACGAGTAGCCGCAATAGCGAAGTTATCCATGCCGGGATCTATAATCCTCAGGGTAGTTTAAAGGCGAAGCTCTGCGTTTCTGGAAAGCAGGCATTATACGAATATTGCCAGCGAAGAGGCATTCCTGTTAATCCGATAGGCAAGTTGATTGTTGCGAGCACACCTGAGCAAGAGGTGTCATTGCAAAATGTTCTCCACCAAGCCGAGAATAATGGTGTCATTGATCTCTCTTGGCTTTCCAAGCGTAGCATTAAGCAATTCTCTCCTGAACTTTCAGCATCGTCAGCCTTGTTATCACCCTCTACTGGCATCATTGATAGTCACAGTTACATGTCGAGTTTATTAGCTGAAGTAGAAGATAACGGCGGCTTCTTTACTGGTTACACTGAGCTGATAAGAGCAGAACCAATTACTGATGGTTTTATTGTGTGGTTGGATATTGGTGGTGAGGTGATGCAGATGCAGTGCCGCTACTTGATCAATAGTGCTGGCTTGAGCTGTGTAGATGTCGCGAAACGTATTCAGGGACTGGATACCGCGACTCTGCCTGAACTTCATTGGTGTAAAGGACATTACTTTAGTTACAGTGGTGCAAATCCTTTCACTAAACTTATCTACCCTGCGCCAGTAGCAAATGCTGCAGGATTAGGTATCCATGCCACCATCGATATGGCTGGGCAGTTAAAGTTTGGCCCCGATGCGCACTACATTCCCTATCAAGCTGCGCCTGAATACACGGTCGAATACAGTTTAAAACCGGCATTTTTGAGTGCAATAAAGCGTTATTATCCCAATATTGATGTTGAGCAATTACATCCTGGTTGTGCGGGGATTAGACCTAAATTACAGGGGCCTGAAGATGGGTTTAAAGATTTTCGTATCGATACTCATGATGAGCATAATGTTCAGGGACTCATTAACCTTTTCGGTATTGAATCGCCAGGATTAACCGCGAGCTTATCATTAGCTGCATATGTCGCGAGTTTTGTTATTTAATGCCCTCAATATAATTCAGGCATTAAAAAAGGAGCCGTTAGGCTCCTTTTTTGTTTATTAGCTCACTTTATAAAAAGTAGGCTGATAAATTACTTACTCACCAGCTGGACCTTTACGGTGCGGCTTTCTGTCACCTGCTGGACGACGATCGCCAGATGGCTTACGTGGACGACGTGGTGGGCGGCTATCGCCACCTGCTGGTAATTCAGCACCATCGGCTTCACGAATGTTTAGTGGCTTACCACAAACACGAACCTTTCTAAGATGTTCAAGCACATCTTTTGGCATTCCATCAGGAAGATCGATAGCAGTCATGTTATCGAATAACTGGATTTGGCCAATGTAACGGCTGTCGATGTTTGCTTCGTTAGCAACTGCACCAACAATGTTACCTACTCCAACGCCATGTTCACGACCCACGTCGATGATGTAACGACACATCTTAACGTCTGGATTGTCTTTTAGTGCATCGGCTTTACCCAAGTTAGTTGGGGTTGGACGAGCATCACGACGAGGACGGTCAGCGCGATCACGTGGAGCACGATCACCGCGTTCACGAGTGTTACGATCGTTAGAGTTACGGTCATCACGGCTGTCACGTTGACGTTCATTGATTGATGGTAACTGTAGAGGACGATCTTTCTGAACTTGCTGTAGCAATGCAGCTGCAAGGATATCAGTGTCGACTTCTAGTTGCTGACAAAGTTGTGCAACAGCACCCTTCATGAAATCTAAAGAGTCTTTAGCGATGATTTCAGAAACTTGCTCACCTAAACGAGATAGACGACGCTCAGTTACTGTCTCAGGACTTGGTACGTCCATTGGTGAGATACGGCTGTTAGTCGCACGTTCGATAGTGCGTAGCATACGCATTTCTCTATGAGTGACGAACAAAATTGCCATACCTGTACGACCAGCACGGCCTGTACGGCCAATACGGTGTACATAAGCTTCAGTATCATATGGAATATCGTAGTTAACTACGTGTCCGATACGCTCAACGTCTAGACCACGAGCCGCAACGTCAGTAGCGATAATGATATCTAACTTGCCACGCTTAAGCTGATCAACCGCACGCTCACGAGCCTGTTGGTTCATGTCACCGTGTAGTGGTGATGAAGCATAACCGCGTGCTTCTAGCTTTTCAGCTAGCTCAACACAGCTATTACGAGTACGTACGAAGATAATGATACCTTCGGTCTTCTCAACTTCTAGTACACGTACTAGTGCTTCAAGTTTGTTATGTTGTGATACTTGAACGAAACGCTGTTCAATTGTCTCAACAGTTGTGGTTGTTGTTGCTATTTTAACGTGAACAGGTTCAGTCAAATATTTGTTAGCAACACGCTTAATTTGCTCAGGCATAGTGGCTGAGAAAAGCGCAAGTTGACGCTCTTTAGGCGTGTGCTCAAGGATCCATTCGATATCATCGATGAAGCCCATTTTTAGCATCTCATCAGCTTCGTCTAGTACCATTGCTTTAAGCGTATCTAGCTTAAGAGTGCCACGACGCATATGGTCCATAACACGGCCAGGAGTACCAACGATGATCTGTGGACCACGTCTAAGAGCATTAAGCTGTTGTTGCATGCTCTGACCACCATAAATAGGTAGTACGTGCATGCCCTTCATAAATTTAGCGTAGCTAGCAAATGCTTCTGCAACCTGAACTGCAAGTTCACGTGTTGGCGCTAGTACTAAAATTTGTGGAGAGTTAGTATTAGGATCAATCTTATTCAAAAGTGGCAGAGCGAAAGCACCGGTTTTACCAGTACCTGTTTGCGCTTGTCCTAATATGTCCTTGTTGGCCATAAGAGGAGCGATACTCGCAGCTTGAATAGGGGTAGGCTTCTCGTAGCCAAGCTCGTCAAGAGCACGCAGCAAAGGCTCGGTAAGACCGAGTTCGCGGAAAGTTTTTTCTTCGGATGACATGGGTTGTAGCCTTGTGGAATAACAGAGCGCAAATAAATGCACTTAGGTTTATAGACAGAAAATCAACCCCGTGTCGACTTCCCGCAACAAAAATTGCTTTAATAAGCCGATTATTATAGCAGGGTGCAATTGGTATTACCAATTAAATATGGGGTCGTAATGGATTTATTCGACTATTTCGAAGCAAATTGTAGGCCAATTAATAAGTTAGCGCAGAAAATAATAATTTTTTAGTCGATTTTATGGAATGTTTCTTAGTTGTAAACTGTTTATTATTAGCAGTTGGTGCGCAGATGCGGTTACAGCTGCCAGAAATTCAAGATCTATTTTTTCTAAGGTGTCGCTAGGTGCATGATAATCCTGATGAGGAGGGACACCAAAGTAGAGCCAGGGGATCCCTGCTTTATGCAGCGGGTAGTGGTCTGAAGCTCTTAACCAGTCGATATTCCCTGTCATCGTTCCCAGCTTTCTGGGATGGTGAGCTCTGATACACAGTCCGGTCTCTTCTATTAGTTTTTGCTGAATTAATGCGAACTGGCTAAAGCCTTTTCTGCCCTCTAAATAGATCACTGTGGGTCGACCGGGTCGCCCCACCATGTCTAAGTTAATCGCGAGCTCTATCTGCTCGGCATTTGGGACTGAATGTGGCAATTGCAACTTTTCAGCTAACGCATAGCCGCCATAGAGGCCGGGCTCTTCTGCATCCGTTGCCACAAACATCAAATTTGTGTCTTGGTAGAGCGATCTATTCGCCGCTGCATACGTGGCCAGTTGTAACATGGCTGCGATGCCGGATGCGTTGTCATCGGCGCCAGGATGGATTTTCCCTGTTTTTATGCCGAGATGATCATAGTGGGCGACAACCAGCCGCCAATGCGGAGAGGGGCGTGATGCTGTGAGCACCCCTACAACGTTGCTGCCTTGGCGTTCGCTGAAACCTTGGGAATAGGCAAAAGGGAGATCAAAGGCATCATTTCTGGCTTGAGTGTAGTTTTTGTTTGCAAGTACTTGTGGGTTTGTAGAGGAAAGCCAGGGAGTGAGCCCTATCTGACTGAAACGTTGATTAAGGTAGTTGCGAGTTAAAGCTGCGCCTTGAGTGCCGGTTTTTCTGCCCTCTAATTGATCTGAGGTCAGTTTGGCGATGTCAGTTTGCAGACTCTGAGTATCAACCCAATTGGGTTGGTACTCAGTTTTACAATTAGGCCCGAAAGTGGAACATGCACTGAGTAATAAGACAGAGGCCAGCAGCAAAAGGGGCTGGCTGTGTGATAGAAAAGTGAGCTTAACTCCTGTAGAACTCATTTCTTATCCTCTGCTTATCTGTTCAATGGCTTAGTTTATGTCCAGTAAGGGCTTAAGAAAGCGCGCTGTATGAGACTCTGTATTCTCTGCAACTTGTTCGGGTGTTCCTGCGACTAGAATCATGCCGCCGCCATCACCGCCTTCTGGTCCTAAATCGATGATCCAATCAGCCGTTTTTATCACATCTAAGTTGTGTTCAATCACTACAATGGTGTTGCCGTGAGTCTTTAGTCTATGCAATACATCCAGTAAGAGTTGAATATCAGCAAAGTGTAGACCTGTAGTTGGCTCATCGAGAATATACAGGGTTTGGCCCGTGTCGCGTTTAGAGAGCTCTTTTGCCAGCTTAACACGTTGCGCTTCACCACCGGATAACGTGGTCGCACTCTGTCCTAAGCTGATATAAGACAGACCGACTTCTATCAAGGTTTGCAGCTTTCTGGCGATGGCTGGTACGGCTTCGAAGAAAGGTCTCGCTTCTTCGACGGTCATGTTCAGCACTTCATGAATGCTTTTGCCCTTGTATTTAACTTCTAAGGTTTCGCGGTTGTAACGCTTACCTTTACAGTCATCACAAGGCACGTAGACGTCGGGAAGGAAGTGCATTTCAACTTTGATCAGTCCATCACCCTGGCAAGCTTCACAGCGTCCACCTTTGACGTTAAAAGAGAAACGTCCAGGCTTGTAACCACGGGTTCGTGATTCCTGAGTGGCGGCAAACAGTTCCCTGATCGGCGTGAAAATTCCCGTATAAGTGGCTGGGTTTGAACGCGGAGTACGGCCAATCGGGCTTTGATCGATATCGACGACCTTGTCGCAGTGATCCATGCCTTTGATTTCACGATAGGGCGCTGGTTCATCGACAGTGGCACCATTGAGTAATCGATGGGCTATTTTGTAAAAAGTATCATTGATTAGGGTCGATTTACCTGAGCCAGATACACCGGTTACACAAGTAAAGAGTCCCACAGGGATGGCCAAATCAACATCTTTTAGGTTGTTACCGCTGGCACCAAATAGCTCAATAAGTTTATCGCCATTATAGGCAACTCGCTCTTCGCTAATGTGGATCTGCTTTTTACCTGACAAGTATTGGCCAGTGACGGATTCCTCACAGTTAAGAATATCCTCCAAGGTGCCGTCGCAGATCACTTCGCCCCCGTGTACACCTGCGCCAGGACCGATGTCGATAACGTGATCAGCCATTTTTATCGCATCTTCATCGTGTTCGACAACGATAACCGTGTTACCAATGTCGCGTAGATGGATAAGGGTTTGCAGCAGACGTTCATTGTCTCGTTGATGCAGGCCAATAGAAGGCTCATCAAGTACATACATCACGCCGACTAAGCCTGCGCCAATTTGACTGGCAAGTCTGATCCGCTGTGCTTCACCGCCTGATAGTGTATCGGCAGAGCGAGATAGGCTTAAATAGTTAAGGCCTACATTGACCAAGAAGCCAAGGCGATCAGCAATCTCTTTCATGATTTTTTCGGCGATCTGAGCTTTTTGCCCCGTCAACTTGAGCGTAGAGAAGTACTCTTTAGCATCACCGATAGACCACTGGGTTAGCTGCGGCATATTGAGGTCGTTAATGAAGACGTTACGCGCTTCTTCACGCAGTCGTGAGCCGTTACAACTTTGGCAGCACTGGGTACTAATAAACTTGGCTAGCTCTTCCCGAACAGCATTAGACTCAGTCTCGCGATAGCGTCTGTCCATGTTGTTGATGATGCCTTCAAACGGGTGGTTACGCACCACAACATCACCACGATCATTGATGTATTTAAAGGCGATGCTCTGAGTGCCTGAGCCATAAAGAACACGCTTTTTAATATCATCACTGAGCTGCATAAGCGGCTTTTCAACATCAAATTTGTAGTGTTCGGCAAGCGAAGTCAGCATTTGGAAATAGTAGAAGTTACGTCTGTCCCAACCTCGAATAGCGCCACCTGCCAGCGATAATTCATCATTGACGATGATGCGTTCGGGATCGAAGTACTGCTGTACACCTAGACCATCACAGGTGCCACATGCACCTGCTGGATTGTTAAATGAGAATATTCTTGGCTCTAATTCCGCCATTGAATAGCCACATTGTGGGCAGGCAAAGTTTGCAGAGAAGAGCAATTCCTCATCTTTATTCTTGGTGTCGCTGTCCATGTCAGCCACAGTCGCAATACCGCCAGAAAGCTCAAGCGCGGTTTCGAATGATTCGGCCAATCGCTGCTGAATATCATCACGGACTTTAAAGCGATCAACGACCACTTCGATGGTGTGTTTCACATGAAGTTCAAGCTCTGGTGGATCGGTAAGATCGCAGACTTCGCCATCGATACGAGCGCGAATGAAACCTTGTGCCGATAGACTTTCAAGCAGTTTGACATGCTCACCCTTACGGTTATTCACCACTGGGGCAAGCAGCATCTGTCGACTACCTTCAGGGAGTTCAAGCACTTTGTCTACCATCTGACTGATGGTTTGGGCTGCTAATGGTTGGCCATGGGTTGGACAACGTGGCTCACCGACGCGAGCAAACAGTAAGCGCAGGTAATCATAGATCTCTGTAATGGTTCCCACGGTTGATCTAGGATTGTGTGACGTCGACTTTTGTTCGATAGAGATAGCGGGACTTAGGCCTTCGATATGATCCACATCGGGCTTTTCCATCAAACTCAAAAATTGGCGGGCATAGGTTGAAAGTGATTCAACGTATCGTCTCTGGCCTTCGGCGTAAAGAGTGTCGAATGCCAGAGACGATTTCCCCGATCCCGAGAGTCCAGTTATCACGATTAATTTATTTCTGGGAATTGTCAGGTTGATGTTTTTTAGATTGTGGGTGCGGGCGCCACGTACTTCAATCTTGTCCATCTGTCTCTCTATGCCGAATAAAAAAGAGATCGATTATCGCACAAAAATTAACAAAAGAAGAGAGGATAAAAGAGTTAGGAATTGAGTGGGGGGCAGGTTGTTTTCTCAGCTTTGGGTTTTATTGTTGCTAGAGTGCGGTGAGCTCGCAGTTTTTTGATTTTCCTTTTGAGCTAATTAAGAGCTTCGTGATACCATATCTGACTTATTTATGTATTCAGATCAGGGCGGAACATGTCCAATAACGGACTCTCAAAGACTGAGACAAAAGTCGCGTTTTCTTTAGCCAGTGTATTTGGTTTGCGCATGATGGGCTTGTTTATGATCATGCCTGTCTTTGCACTCTACGGGCAACATCTTGAAGGTTTTTCGCCTCTGTGGGTAGGTATCGCCATTGGTGCTTACGGTCTGACTCAAGCTGTTTTACAGATCCCAATGGGGATTTTATCGGATAAATTTGGTCGTAAGCCGATTATTCTCATCGGCTTAGTGATGTTTGCTTTTGGTAGTCTGGTTGCCGCCAATGCCGACACGATTTATGGTGTTGTGGCGGGTCGTGCTATACAGGGAATGGGTGCAATTGCGGCGGCTGTTCTGGCGCTGGCTGCAGACTTAACCCGCGATGAACAAAGAACCAAAGTGATGGCGATAATCGGTATGTGTATCGGTTTCTCTTTTGCGCTATCCCTGCTTGTTGGCCCGATTGTGGCTCAATACTTGGGGTTGTCGGGTTTGTTTGCCATGACAGCTTGCTTAGCGGTGTTGGGGATGATCATCGTACAGTTTCTTGTCCCAAATCCCATTTCCCAAGCGCCGAAAGGCGATACGTTAGCCATACCTGCTAAGTTGAAGGCGATGGTAACTGACCCGCAACTGTTTCGCTTGGATGCTGGGATCTTTATTCTGCACTTGGTGCTCACCGCTGTCTTTGTTGCTTTGCCGTTGGATTTGGTGGATGCAGGCCTAGCGAAAGAGAAGCACTGGATGCTTTATTTTCCCGCTTTTATGGGCGCTTTTTTCCTTATGGTGCCGCTCATTATCATTGGCGTGAAGAAGAAAAATACTAAAGCGACCTTTCAGGTTGCGCTGCTTATCATGATGTTGGCATTGGCCTCAATGGCCTTATTTGCCAATAACCTTGTTGTGTTGAGTATTGCTGTTGTGCTGTTTTTTACCGGCTTTAATTATCTGGAAGCATCATTGCCAAGTTTGATTGCCAAGTTCTGTCCTGTTGGCGATAAGGGATCTGCCATGGGCGTTTATTCGACTAGTCAGTTTCTAGGTGCTTTTTGTGGTGGTATATTAGGCGGTGGCGCGTATCAGTTAGTTGGCGCTGAAGGGGTGTTTGTTGTCGCACTGGGTTTGATGACGCTGTGGTTATTATTAACTTTGGGCATGAAGAACCCTGTGTTGTTAAAGAGCTATACCCTTGAAGCAACTGTTGAAGGTAAAGAGCAAGCGAGAGCCATGGCAACCAAGTTGTCTCAACTCGCAGGCGTTGCCGAAGCAATCGTCGTACTTGAGGAGAAAGTCGCTTATTTAAAAGTTGATGAGCATTTCGATTTAAGAGAAGCGCGAGCTGTGTTAGGCTCTGTCAGTTAAGTCGTAATTTCGTGTCAATTGACGGGAATTCGGTGTAGAATTTATCGTAATTTGTAAGTATATCTCAGGAGATTTCAATGGCCAGTCGTGGTGTCAATAAGGTAATTTTGGTCGGTAATTTGGGTAAAGACCCTGAAGTGCGTTATATGCCGAATGGCAATGCCGTCGCCAACTTTACAGTGGCGACGAGTGAGTCTTGGAAAGACCAACAAGGTCAACCACAAGAACGTACTGAATGGCACAACATCGTTATGTATCGTCGTCTGGCTGAAATAGCTGGCGAGTACCTTAAAAAAGGTTCTAAGATTTATATCGAAGGTAAATTGCAAACCAGTAAGTGGCAAGATCAGGCTACCGGTCAAGACCGTTATAAGACTGAGATTAATGCGAGTGAGATGCAGATGCTAGATAGCCGCGGTCAAGGCGGTGGACAGCAAGGTGGTGGTGATTACGGTCAGCAGCAAAACCAATACAATGCACCTCAGCAGCAAGCTCCACAGCAGGGTTATGCGCCTAAGCCTCAATCTGCTCCACAGCAGCCAGCTTATGCTCCTAAGCCTCAGTCTGCTCCTCAGCAGCCAGCACAACAGCAAGGTGGCTATCAGTCACAGGGTCAACAGCCACAAGCCCCTGCTTACGCACCTAAGCCACAAGCAGCACCGCAGCAACGTCCTGCTCCTGCGCCTCAACAGGCTGCACCACAGCAGAATTTCACCCCAGATCTTGATGATGGTTGGGATGACGATATCCCGTTCTAGGGAGCAATATCTACGCTGTCAAAACTATGCTAAAGCCTCTTAATTAAGAGGCTTTTTTATTGCCTCACACTCGCCCCTTCATAATATCATCTAGCCCAAAAGTACTACTTCTTTCTTCTCGCTTTTACGTATTCCGATTTTTTAAGCATTTTTGTGGGTCAAAAAATACGTATTGCTGATAGTGTAGAGAATCGCTACAAGTCCCAGTATAACTGGGCTTCAGGAAATTTAACTTAGCCGCGTATAGCGTATCGTGTTCGGTATTATGAGCCTTTGTATTCGTTGAGATTGATAGCTTATGAAAAAATTGATCTGCTTATTATCGTTTCTTTTATTTTTTCCTACCGCCACGGTTGCTGTGGAAGATGACATTGAAATAAGTGGTTTGGTGATCGACAGAACCCTAACTCGTTTTGGTAAAGACTTTGGTTTTTACTATTCAGGTTATTGGCGTGATCTGACCTTCACTCAAGGATTCAACGTGACGCTATACGAGACAGTGTTTCCGCAAGCTGGCACTCAGCTAACACTTGAGGTTAATGGGAAAGCCATTTACATCACTCACTTTGGACGTAGGGCAAATCCGATAAAAGAGCGGGCTGAGCAAGCTATTTTGCTTACTATCGATTACATCGCCCAAATCAAGGCAAATGCCGCTACCAGTGAATTTACTCGCGTTGATGACGGCTATTAGCTTCAGATATTAGGATAATAATTATGAACTACAGGATGTTAATTTTGGCTGCAAGCATAACGATTAGCAGCGCCCAGGCTACAGAATTAGTCTACACCCCGATTAATCCAAGTTTCGGTGGTTCAGCCCTCAATGGCTCATATTTGCTTAATAAGGCAAATGCACAAAATGATCATGAGGCTGATAGCTCTGATAAAGACTTTGTTACCCGCTTTAAAGAGTCATTGGAACGTAACATTCTCAATGAGATCACTCGAGAAATCGCCAAAGGTAATATCACTGATGGTACCTATGACACAGGTGACTTTCGTATCGAAGTGGCAACGGTCGGCGATGGTGTGATGTTAACCATCACCAACTTGCTAACGGGTGAGGTCACTGTGATCGAGATGCCAGTCTATGGCGGGGGAGGATAAGTGATGAAAAATTTACTGACTATGCTTGTATTGCTCTCTTTATCAGCCTGTGGCCTGATAGCTAAACCTGATATTAATATTACTGAGGCTGAGATTAACCCTGTGAGTAGTACGATGAAGGTACTGCAAGCAAAAACGCCGCCTAAATATCCTATTCCCGTGGCTGTTTATTCCTTTAGGGATCAAACCGGGCAGTACAAGCCCCAACAAAATGTAAGTTCATTCTCGACTGCGGTGACTCAAGGTGCAACCTCAATGTTAATTCAAACCTTACTTGAATCTCGTTGGTTTACACCAGTGGAGCGAGAAGGGTTACAAAATCTGTTAACTGAGCGAAAAATAACGAAGAAGCAGCCGGTTAAGAAAAATGAGTCTGAAGTTCCCCAGTTGACCAATGCAAGGCTGTTACTCGAAGGTGGAATCATTAGCTATGAGACGAATGTAAGTACTGGCGGCATCGGACTTGAATATTATGGTATCGGTGCTTCTGAACTTTATCGTGAAGACCAAGTCACTATCTATTTGCGAGCTGTTGATGTTCATAGCGGAAAAGTGATGATGTCAGTGTCGACAACTAAGCGCGTATTCTCGCAACAGATGAGGGCTGGCTTGTTCCGTTTTACCAGTTTGAATCGCCTAGCCGAAGCTGAAATGGGGTTTACGACTAACGAGCCTGTACAGTTTTGTGTACTGCAAGCGATTGAGTTGGCCGTCGCGGAGATGGTGGATAAAGGAATCGCATTAGGTTATTGGAAGTCAGGGTCTGATGTATAGCGCCTGTAAGGGCTTTTGAGCCCTTTTTTTTATTAAATCAATCTGTATAATGTATTCGTTTTGGTGATAAATCTGGTTTATATGCTTTAATTGGTTTTAACTTGTGTTTATAGTTTATTTTCTGGTAAATTATATCGTTTTGTTATAAAAATGCCTACCAAAGGTAAATGAATTGTATTAGCTCTTATGGACCAGAGAGTGTTTTATGTTTTCTTCAGGGTGAGAACATAATGATATTGACAAGGAGAATTCGTATGAACCAAATCGATGAACTTGTCTTTTTTCACCAAATTGAGGCGCCATGCCACTTAGCTATTTTGGCAGACTCTATTGGATTAAAGACTCGTATTATCAGCAAGTCTTCTGAACTATTTAACGGCTTACTGTCGAATAGTTTTTGTTTTATTGCCCAAAAAGGGGAGGCTCTAGACAACAAAGGCATCCCTTTAATCGCGTCTAGGCTAGCGTCACAGTTTCCCGTCGCGCTTCACCAGGTTGAACCTAATACATTGCAGGCTGAGTCGGCATTGTTATTGGGAATAAAAGGTGTTCTCTACTCAAACCAAGGTATGGATTCATTAATGTCGGGCATTACTAATATGGTCGAAGGTGAACTTTATTTTGATCGGCAATTAATCAGCCAAGTTTTTAGTCGTCTCGTGCGTAAGTTGGACAGTGCAAATGATACATTGCAAGACAGTGCAGTGATGATGCAGATGCTAACCAGCAGAGAGAGAACGATTATTAGTTTAGTGTCTAGCGGAGCTAGGAATAAGGAGATAGCTCATCGATTATGCATTAGTGAGCATACTGTTAAGGCACATATCTCCTCTATTTTCAGAAAGACTCAGTCGCGTAATAGAGTTGAGTTGTTAAGGTGGGCACAGAGCTATCAGAGTCAGTTAGAGTTATGTTCTTAATTAACTCAACTCGAATAGTTGAAAAGGGAGCCGATTAGGCTTCTTTTTTTATGTCCCTCTTTAATTAAACTAGTACTGACTGACTGATGTAAGTGAGTGCTGAAATCGCTGTGAACCACCCTAGGTAATAAAGTTGAATTGAACAGCTAAGAAAGCAGCTGCGTTATCTGAGTTGCTATCGATATTAAGGTAATAAAAAAGGGAGCCGGTTAGGCTCCCTTTTATGTATCGTTATTTAAAACTAGTTTTGAATGACTGTTGCCGTGTTGAAATCACCGGTTTGAGTCACTGATATAGTATTGTCCATACCCGTTTGTGAGCCCATCACTAGGTTATCATTACCAGTTTGAGCAATCGTTAGACTGTTGTTATCACCCGTAACAGCAAACGCTCCATTACCTTCACTACCAACCCAGTTACCATCACCTGTTTGCGTGATTAAGGCTGTGTTCTCATCGCCTGTAATGATAAGGTCAATCAGGTTAAGATCACCGTCTTGAGTCATCTCTACATCGGTATTGTCCATACCAACGACAGTAACTAAAGCTTCGTTTTCATTGCCATCTTGTTCAATATCAACGTCATTGTCGTCACCAGTAACATCGGCATACCCGTCGTTGCTGTCACCCTCTTGGCTAATATCAATGTTGTTGTCATCACCTGTAGCGAAAGCGGTCACTTTACCATCGTTGCCATCACTTCTTAGGTCAAAATCATTGTTATCCCCATAGGCACCAAACGACGCGAAGTTTGTATTACCTTCTTGATCTAACGTGACATCATTATCGTTGCCGAATACTTGGAACTCTGCACCGTTGTTGTCGCCTTCTTGATCAACATTGATGTCGTTATCATCACCTTCAATTTCGGCTATAAGCGTGTCGCCAATCGTGTTGCTCATTCCGATTTGAACGATCTCAACGTAGTTGTCATCGCCTTGGGTGAAAGCGAGATAAGATGTATTGTCGTCGCCTTCTTGATCTATTTCGATTTCATTATCAGAACCAGTAAGGCCGTAGACAAAACCTGTGTTGTCATCACCTATTTGGCTAACAACGAAGTTGTTGTCGTCACCAGCAACGCCTTTAACAGCGCCTAGGTTGCCATTTCCTTCTTGGTAAACATCAACATCGTTGTTGTTGCCTACGTTTGGTGTGATATCAAGAGAGACCATACCTGCAGTGTTATTGTTACCCGCTTGAGTAACTTTACCGTCATTATCATTGCCTTCTACTCGGTAGACACCAAAGTTATCATCACCATCTTGGTTGATGACTGCGGTATTGTTATCACCGATTAACTCAACGACAGCTTCACTTGCTGAACCATCCTGTGCCACATCGACGCTGTTGTTGTTGCCTGTAACATCAATATTGGTGATATTGGCGGTGTCGAATTGAGCAACATAAGTTTCGTTATCGTTACCTGTTACGTCGACATTCGTTTTGTGTGACTCATCAGCCTGATCAACTTCAGTATTGTTACCTAAACCAGTTGAGTTAACATAAGCTTCTACAGACGTACCTTCTTGCACGACAGTAGTAGATTGATTATCACCTTCCTGATTAACAACAGCCACACTAAGGGTGCCAGTCTGTTCGACATAGGCTTCTTGCCCTTGAACAGAGTCAGCTGTGTTAGTGGTTTGTGTAATGGTTGCAGAGTTATCTGATCCAGCAAATGCTGAGCTACTCATGCCAAATCCTGCTGTGATCGCTAGCGCTAGTATTGTTTTTTTAGTCTGAGATCTCATGTGACTTTCCCTGTTTAATATTGTGTTATGGTTATTTCTGCACCATCAGCAATCTGCTCGATGGAGAAGTTAGCACTGCCAAGTTGATTTAGATTAACCTGATTATTGTTTCCAACTTGCGTAATGGAAGCTTGGTTATCATCGCCAACTTGAATCAGTTCTACTTGATTATTCTTCCCATATTGAGCTACATCGGCCTCGTTGTTATCCCCTAACTGCAACAGATCGGTGTAGTTATGACTACCGAGTTGTATAATATGTGCAGTATTAAGGTTGCCTAGCTGGACTAGGTTAACGAGGTTTTCTCGCCCATTGCTTTCAAGAAGAGATTGTAGAGTGACAGGCAGTTCGTAGGTACTCGAGGTGTCTAGATCATCATCTGCCAACACCCAAGTGCTGAAACAAAGAGTGATAAACAGTAAGAATACAGAGTTAAGTATTGACACTTTAATACCCCTTTCTATTGATGATTATTAGGTTTTCTTGTTTTAAACCCAATCGAACTCGTTTTACTATCCCTAAGAGCTGCTGTCTTAAAGTTTGCGGCAACAGATCCAGATGAAGGTTCAAGTTACAGACATGTGAAAATGCCGCAATCGGAAGAAGGTCTATTTATCAAACTCTCACCAATAAAAAACTTTTAACAAGCTGTTTACTTTTTATCTGTTTGTTTTTATTTGTTTTATTTGTTTTGGTTAGGTCAGGTTTTACTGTTTTTACTCTAGGTGATAAGGCAATGGGCGTAGTAGAAAGGTTGTAAAGCCCGTGAGCCAGCTTTCAAAACAGTGAGTGTTGTGGCAACAATCCTGATTGTGAAATGCACCGGAATTTACTTTGAGACTTTCTTGGGGAGAGGATTAATACCGACGAAAGGGTCTTAGTTGGATTTGGTTCCGGATATAGAATTTAGGGATAAAAAGGAAGTCAGAATATGTTTAATAAGATTTCACCGATTGCACTTGCCATTGCGGCAGCAATTACGGTCTCCGCAGCGCCAGTTCAGGCTAAAGTAACTCAACATGAATACGTCAAAGATTCGATTCTTGTTGTATATAAAGATAATGCCACTCAGTCTGAGCGCCTTTCTGCACAACGTTTAGTTCGCGGTTCAATCCGTGACGCTAATGCTGATGGTGTTGATGATAAGTTTGCCAATGTAATGAATGGCAAGCTAGCGAATCTATCACTACGTTCAGGATCTGATGTATCAAAAGCAATTAAAATGATCAGTCAACATCCTGCGGTAAAATATGCTGAGCCAAACTATGTTATTAAGGCGCTAGGTACGCCTGATGACCCAAGTTTTGCTTCGCTTTGGGGCATGAATAATACTGGTCAAGATGGTGGTACAGCAGGTGCTGATATCGGCGCAGTAACGGCTTGGGACACTTCAACTGGTGACACTGATGTCATCGTTGCAGTTATCGATACCGGTGTTGATTACAACCATGAAGATCTTCAAGGTAATATTTGGACTAACCCGAATGAGATTGCCGGTAACGGTATAGATGATGACGGCAACGGCGTTATCGATGATGTCCATGGTTACAGTGCTATCAATGATGATGGCGACCCAATGGATGATAACGGCCATGGTACTCACGTTTCTGGTACGATTGGAGCAAAAGGTAACAACGGTGTTGGTGTAGTCGGTGTTAACTGGGATGTGTCAATTATTGGTTGTAAGTTCTTAAGCGCAGGTGGTTCAGGTTCTACTGATGGCGCGATTGCATGTATCGATTATTTGACCGACCTTAAAGTCAACCATGGTGTTGATATCAAGGCGAGTAATAACTCGTGGGGCGGTGGTGGATTTAGCCAGGCGCTAAAAGATTCTATTGAATCAGGTGGCGATGCAGGGATCTTATTCGTCGCAGCAGCTGGTAACAGTGCGTCAGACAACGATGCGACGCCAAGTTACCCAGCAAGTTATGATTCTACTTCTGTAATGGCTGTGGCGAGTACTGACCGTAATGACAATATGTCAGGTTTTTCTCAATATGGTCTTACAAGTGTTGATATAGGTGCACCTGGTTCGGCTATTTTGTCAACGACACCAGGTAATGGCTATAGCACATTCAATGGTACTTCAATGGCGACACCACATGTTGTTGGTGCTGCTGCATTAGTATGGTCAATTAATCCTGATCTTACGATTGATGAGATGAAGCAACTGCTGATGGATTCTGGTGATGCAAATGCAGATTTGGCGGGTAAGACTGTTTCTGGTGCTCGCTTGAACGTAGCAACAGCACTGGACATGGCTGATCCATCTCCAAGTTACCGCTTCACAGTCACACCATCTTCACAAACTATCATAGCGGGAGAGTCTGCTAGTTATGACTTTAGTGTTGGTAGTGTTGCTGGGTGGGATGAGTCTGTTGCGTTAAGTTTTGAAGTGACTCCAGCCCTTGCTGGTGTGTCTCTATCTGCTGACACAGTGATGGATGGCGATAGCTTTACACTTGATGTTATGACCGAAGGTTCAACTGCTTGGGGTGATTACAGCATTACCGTTTCTGGTGATGATGGCACTATTCAGAAGAGCAAGACTGTTTCATTAGGCGTATTGCCGCAGGGTATTGAAGATTATCCTTATGGCAACGATGACCCAATGGATATTCCAGATAATGATTCTGCTGGTATCGTAAGTACGATTGAAGTGACTGATGATGTTCAAATCTTCGGTGTTAATGCTGATGTAGACATTACTCACACTTGGAGTGGTGACCTTATCGTTACGCTTACATCTCCAGAAGGAACGGAAAGTGTACTACATAACCGTTCTGGCGGTAGTGCAGATGACGTAGTGATGAGCTGGGATCTTGCTGACTTTAATGGTGAGATGGCGATAGGAACTTGGACTCTGGCTGTTAGCGATAATGCTGCAGCGGATCTAGGAACACTGAACAGTTGGGGTATCGTTATCTCAGGTGTAGGTGAAGGTACGGGGCCTGAGGCGCCAGTTGCCGGTTTTGAATCTAGTGTTGATGGCTTGAGTGTTAGCTTCACTAATACAAGTACCGATGCCGACGATGATATCGTTAGCTATAGCTGGGACTTCGGTGATATGGGCACTTCAGCTGATATGAACCCTGCTCACACTTACGCATCAGCGGGTAGCTATGCTGTATCACTTACCGTGACAGATTCTGAAGGTAATACTGATACCGCTAGCATGAATGTTGATGTGTTTGATAACGTCATTACAGCTGAAATACTCCGCGCTAAGTTGTCTCGTCGTGGTAGTGCGTTAGTTGACCTCGCTTGGGATGGCGCAAATGGTAACTCAGTTGCTATTTACCGTGATGGAGAGATGGTCGCGACAACCAACAATGATGGTCGTTACCGTGACCGTTTCAGAGATGCACCTGCATCAGTTGTTTATACAATCTGTGAAGCTGGAACGAGCTTATGCTCAGATCCAATCACTGCACAGTTCTAAGTAATTAATATTACTTGTCATTAGCGGCCTTAGGGCCGCTTTTTTTTATCTCAGTAGAAAGCCATTTCAATATATCTTCATGCATTAACTGTTTTAGAACTGCGTTTATGTATACCAATCAGTAATAAGAAGTTGATCTACTCAGAGTGTGTTATGGCAAAAATTCTGACTTGAAATGCAACGGAATTTACTTTGAAACTTACACGGGAAAGGATGTTTGTTATGAATTCATTTACAAAAATTTCAGCGTTAGGCGTTTTACTGCCCCTGCTAACCGCCAGCACATTGGTAATTGCAGAGGAGAAGAAAGTATGGATAACCATAGGCAGTGATGCGCAGTACCAAGCTACTCAGGTCGGCGCTCAACTCGCTCCCGCATTGCAGTATTCCAAGATAGATAAATTGCCTGTTCTTATCTATCAAGCTAATGAAACACAACTGCAAAACTTGACGCACATCATGCATGAACAAAAGAATCGTTGTGGTGGTTATATTGTCCATAGCAGTTATCAAGAGGCGGTTGACGCCATGCAGGGACCGAAGCAGAAGTTGGCGTTTAATGCGCCGCCAATTCAGCATAGTGAGAAGGTCAATGCACTTCTTCCCCTAATCGAAGCGGGAAAGATCAAAACTACCATTCAATCTTTGAGTGGCTTTACTAATCGATACTATACCAGCAGTACAGGAAAGCAGGCTGCCGATTGGCTTGCAAGCCACTGGGCTCAGCTGGCCAGTCAACACGCTTGGGCCAGTGTAGAGTCTTATAACCACAGTGGTTGGGGTCAAGACTCAGTTATTTTGAAAATAACGGGCAGCCAGTATCCTGATGAAATATTGGTGATGGGCGGGCATCTTGACTCTACCGCTGGTTATGGAACTGGGGAGGGAACGGTGGCCCCTGGTGCAGATGATGATGCGTCGGGCATTGCGTCGCTTACCAATGTTGCCAGTGCTTTATTGGAGAGTGGTGAGCAACCCCAGCGTAGTATCCATATTATGGGTTATGCCGCCGAAGAGGTTGGATTAAGAGGTTCAAGTGAGATCGCAGCAGCTTATAAAGCGAGTGGCGCGCAAGTATTAGCGGCCCTTCAACTTGATATGACTAACTATCATGGCTCAACTGAAGATATTGTGTTTATGACTGATTATATCGACAGCAACTTTGCTCTTTATATGAAGCAACTACTCGATACTTATCAGCCACAAATCGTTTACGGTGATGATAGTTGTGGTTATGCCTGCTCCGATCACGCCTCTTGGTATGACCAAGGTTATCCAACCACGATGCCATTTGAATCTAATTTAAATGACTATAACCCCAATATTCACTCAAGACATGACACATTAGCAAACAGCGATTCAGAAGCCGAAAACTCGGTGCCTTTTGCCCGTTTAGCGTTGAGTTTTGCGATCGAAATGGGGAATCCTGATGCTGGCGGTACACCTATTGAACCCGTCGCTAGTTTTACGACTCAATGCAACGAACTGAGTTGCCAATTCGATTCTTCACCTTCTAGCGGGGAGATCTCCAGCTATCAATGGAGTTTTGGTGATGGTAATGAAAGTAGTGCTACTTCCCCTGTTCATGCTTATGGCGTTGGAGGGCAATATCAAGTGACGTTGACGGTGACAGACATCAATGACTTATCTGATAGTGACAGTCAGTCGGTTTCTGTTTCCGAAGGTTCTGCGACGCCAGTTGCCGGTTTTGAATCTAGTGTTGATGGGTTGAGTGTTAGCTTCACGAATACAAGTACTGATGCCGACGATGATATTGTTAGCTATAGCTGGAACTTCGGTGATACAGGCACTTCAGTTGATACGAACCCGACTCACTCTTACGCATCAGCGGGCAGCTATGCCGTATCACTTACCGTCACAGATTCTGAAAATAACACTGATACCGCTAACATGAATGTTGATGTGTTTAATGGCGACATTACAGCTGAAATACTTCGCGCTAAGTTGTCTCGTCGTGGTAGTGCGTTAGTAGACCTCGCTTGGGATGGCGCAAATGGTAACTCAGTTGCTATCTACCGTAATGGAGAGATCGTCGCGACAACCAACAATGATGGTCGTTACCGTGACCGTTTCAGAGATGCACCTG
>SAMEA5043660__coassemble_486_pt1 | contig 21578 bp, 18 predicted proteins | sample SAMEA5043660__metabat2_high_PE_003 | metagenome-assembled genome bin SAMEA5043660 (sample SAMEA5043660) | Gadus morhua | reverse complement strand
GCTATCGCCATCATATTCGGCTTATTAATCGCCTACGTAATATCAAAAGCCATTCTCTTGAGCTTAAACTCGATGAATAAAGTTTTTGCTGATATTGCTCAAGGTGAAGGTGATCTCACCAAACGTATCCCAGTTACAGGTAAAGATGAGCTCTCTCACCTTGCGGCAAGCTTCAACTTATTTGCAGAAAAAATACTGCATACCGTTACCGAAGTCAGTAACTCCACAGAACAACTTCAAACAGCATCTGACGCCTTAACCCTAAAAGCTAAAGAGACACAAAATGGAGTAAGCCAGCAGCAATCTCAAGCCCAACTAGCAGCAGCCGCGATGACGGAGATGTCAGCCAGTGCCTCAGAAGTCAGTGCTAGTGCCAATCAGGCCAATGATCTTTCCAGTAATGCCTTAAGTACTGCAAGTAATGGACGTGAAGTCGTCGTCAATGCAGTATCGAGTATGAGCGCCCTCTCAACTCAACTCACTGATTCATCTGGTATCATCGAAAACCTACGAAAAGACAGTGAGCAAATTGGTACAGTGCTCGATGTGATTCGCAGTATCGCAGAGCAAACCAACCTGCTTGCTTTGAATGCCGCGATTGAAGCAGCCCGTGCTGGTGAACAAGGAAGAGGTTTTGCTGTGGTGGCCGATGAAGTCCGCTCTTTAGCTTCAAGAACTCAAGAATCAACAGAAGAGATTCAAACAATCATACAAACACTGCAACAACGTTCTGAGAGCGCCTTTAACGCCATGGCTGAAAGTTGTGCTAGCGCAGAGTCTACTGCTGGACTGGTTCAATCTACCGAGCAATCTCTGGCACAAATAGCCGAGTTTATGGACGAAATTAACAACTCCATCGCCCACATTTCTGAAGCTGCCGGACAGCAAGCAACAGTATCTGATGAAGTCAGTCAAAATGTAAATGCAGTGTCTGAAATTTCAGAGGCAACTTACGAGCAAACTGAAGAAACTAGCAGGTCAGCTGAACAACTCTCTTTGCTCGGTGATAGCCTAGCCAAGACAGTGAGCCAATTTAAAATTATCTAATCAAGCCTAATCTAAAATGACCCAAAAGCGTGCTAAGGCACGCTTTTTTGCTTTGTATCGAGCCATAGAGAAAGGGAGCCAATTAGTATAAGAAAGCGATCTACTCAGCGTATTTTTTGGAAAAATAATTCAAGGCGGATAAATAATAAGATGCTTTTTCCCCTAAAAGTTCATTTTATCCAGCAATAGGCAAGCTAAAAGGCAAGTTTTAGCCCATCCAGTGCAGTGTTAACGAGCACAAACCTACTTCAACAACCCGTTGTCACTCGTTGCAATCAACCTGCTCTTGTGTGCTTCTTACATATTCAAGGCATCTCCTCCGCTAACCCATAAGCATATGAGAAATATCGTTACAGTGTAAAGACGCGAAAGCAGCAGAGGTAAGACGTTGCGAATACTATGAATGCTCAACGATAGGGCTTACACAGAATAAGAGATATCTTCCACCGACCCATAAGGATATGGGGAATGTCTTTAAAGCGTATGGAACGTTTAATACCAATCAGTATAAGACCAAAGAAAGAGCACTTAACACCAATTGAACCCACATTTATCTAATCGGTCTGCTTTGACGCATTTTGTTGATTAGAAAAACGCATAAAAAAATCTCTAGTAATAGCTGACTATTACTAGAGATTTCAACACTAACTCAAACTGTAATGAAAGTAACGGTACTAAGCGTCACCTTCTACCCCATATCAGTCAGTTAAGTATTAAGCACAAAACTATCAATCATAGACACCATGCGGCCTATTTCTGGTTTAGTGATAGTATCATTTGCACCTAATGCTAATGCCTTTCCTCGGTTATCTTCGCTCATTAATGAGGAGAACATAACAATGGGCATCGTTTTGTAGACTGGCATATCTCGAAGACGTTTCAGCAGATGTAACCCATCCATTCGAGGCATCTCTACGTCAGAAATAATGCCACTGACCATATCCTCAACAGATGCACCGGCTTCGCTAGCCAGTCTCTCTATCTCCTGCAACATCTCAAGTGCATCGCCACCATCTTTGGCTGTAATGATATTGTACCCAGCTGTACGCAAGGTATTTTCAATCATCTTACGAATAAAAGCAGAATCATCGACAATCAATATGGTATTTGCAGCACGTTTAGCTAACATCTCATCATCGATAACGACACTCTTATCCAGAGTCACGTCATACTTATCCATACTTAATTCTGGATTGATATCCGAAATGATTTTCTCGAAATCCAAAACCATAATAAGGTGGCCTTCACGGCGCACAACTGCAACCACACAATCTTGCTCACCCGCCTCCAAAAATTGACTTGGAGATTCAACCTGTTCCCATGACACACGGTGAATACTACGAACACTGTCAATTAAGAAACCATTAATCATCCGATTGAAATCGGTTACGATCACAACTTTAGTCGTTAGGTCATTTTGAGTCGGGATCCCAAGCCAACCGGCAAGATCCACAAGTGGGATAAGATTGTCTCTTAAAGAGAAAACCCCCACCATATGGGATTGAGCATTGGGGTAATCTGAGGTATCGGGTACTCTGATGACTTCCCGAACCTTAGCCACATTGATGCCGTAATGACAGACTTTATGTCCGCCACCCTCTAATGTTTTATGTAGATGGAACTCAATAATTTCAAGCTCATTAGTTCCACTTTCAGTCAGAATATCCGATTTTTTCAATTCGCTCATACTTAGTACTCAAATGTGCTCAAGACAGCTCAAGCTGGAAGGAGAAATACATAACTACTATTTAGTATAGGAAGGGAATCGGACTTTATGCATTATTATAGCCAAACCACTTCAAAATATAGGGTTCAACATGTCGAGAAGTAAAAAAGGACCAGCGAGTTCATTACTCTTCAACTACTGAACCATACATTATTTTCGATAATAACTTATGCGTCCTACCTTTAGTTCCAGCAGTCGTACTCTTCATTATGTAGCGGGACTGATGACGCTAATACCAAACACAAAAGCATGTTACTTTTCGCTTTTCTCTGCGGGGGTTCCCGTAAAACCCGCACATATGAGTAACATAAAAAATGATCATCAGCTAGTCTACCTGCGGCCTGCAATCAACATCTCAATGCCATTTTGACATAACTCATTGCTACTTAAGCTTTATCTTAAATAACGCAAATACTGAAAAATAAATAAATAGAATAAATAGATAAAGATAACTCAGAAAACTACTTCAACTTTAAATACGTCTCAGTTTTCCAATCAAACAGATATTCGACACCTTGCCATTCATATAGAGTGCGTCCATCTCTTTGTATGACTCGGGCGTTCTCTGGCAGACTTTTTAATCCTGACGCATATTGGATACTGGTCGTGACTCTCTGCGGTGGTGTTATCACCTTAGGTTTTTCAGTTTGTCGCTCATCACGATAGATAGAGCGATTATAGCGGTAAGGATAGTTCCAGTTAGCGCGATTCCAGTGGTTGCTCCAATAAGGGCGATAACGATAACGGTCCCAATAAGGATTGCCGATGCCGACTCCCCAACTACTGCTCCAACTCGGCTGCACCCAAACATTACTGCTCCATCCGAAACGATCGCTAGCGTGTACATTTACGCTAAAAAGAGACAATAAACCAAACAAAATAATGACCTGACCAGCACCAAATAATTTACGCATTTACCTCCCTCCACATTCACTTCGTCATTAAGCTCAAGTCCCACTCTACTCCCATTTACAGCAAGATGTAATTCACCTCTAGCTTATCTATTTACTCTCTCTTCTTATTTGCAGCGAATCAGTTAAACATGCGTACTAAAAATGCTATAGTGCGCGCAATATCACATTTATCATCAGGGTTATTTCCACATGAGTTTTAAGGATTTACGCAGTTTTATAGACCACCTAGAGAAAGAAGGTGAACTTAAGCGTATTAGCCATCCGGTCGATCCTAATCTTGAAATGACAGAGATCGCCGATCGCGTATTACGTGCTAAGGGTCCAGCTCTGTTATTTGAAAACCCTGTCGGCAATGATATGCCTGTTTTGGTTAACCTTTTTGGTACGCCCAAACGCGTGGCTATGGCATTAGGTAAAGAAGATCCTCTCGCATTAAGAGAAGTGGGTGAGCTACTGGCTTTCCTCAAAGAGCCCGAGCCTCCTCGTGGATTTAAAGATGCGATCGCCAAGATCCCTATGTTCAAACAAGCGCTGAACATGCCACCTAAAACTGTACGTAATCCACCTTGCCAGCAAATCGTCAAAACGGGCGAGGATGTCGATCTTACCAAACTCCCTATTCAACACTGCTGGCCAGGAGATGTTGCGCCACTCGTCACTTGGGGATTAACCATCACCAAAGGCCCTCGCCAGAAACGTCAGAATTTAGGCATCTATCGTCAGCAACTGCTGAGTAAAGATAAACTAATTATGCGGTGGCTCGATCATCGCGGCGGCGCATTAGACTTTAAAGATTTTAAAGAGAAGCACCCAGGTGAGCGCTATCCGGTTGTCGTCGCCCTAGGTGCGGATCCTGTGACTATTTTAGGTGCTGTGACGCCAGTACCAGATTCGATGAGTGAATACGCATTCGCTGGGCTACTGCGCGGCGAGCGCACCGAAGTATGTAAAGCACTGAGCTGTGATTTAGAAGTGCCGGCCACCAGCGAGATCATTTTAGAGGGTTATATCGATCCCGATGAAATGGCTGTAGAGGGTCCTTATGGCGATCATACCGGTTATTACAACGAGACTGACTCTTTCCCTGTCTTCACCGTAACCCACATTACCCATAGAAAAGACGCCATCTACCACAGTACTTACACCGGCCGTCCACCTGATGAGCCAGCCATGTTAGGTGTTGCACTCAATGAAATATTTGTGCCTATTTTACGTAAACAATACCCAGAAATTATCGACTTTTACCTGCCGCCTGAAGGCTGCTCGTACAGAATGGCGGTCATCTCAATACGCAAGCAATACCCAGGTCATGCTAAGCGCGTGATGATGGGGGCTTGGTCCTTCCTACGTCAGTTTATGTACACCAAGTTTATTGTTGTCGTCGACGAAGATGTTAACTGCCGTGATTGGAACGATGTCATCTGGGCCATTACCACTCGAATGGACCCTAAGCGTGATACTGTAATGATAGAAAACACCCCTATCGATTACCTCGACTTTGCCTCTCCGGTTGCCGGACTAGGTTCAAAAATGGGTATGGATGCAACCAATAAGTGGCCAGGCGAAACCGACCGAGAATGGGGAACCCCTATCGTGATGGACCCTGCGGTCAAAGATAAAGTAGATCAGATCTGGGCCGACTTAGGCATAGATTAACCGCCTACCCTATAATTCTATAAATACGTATCTATTAAGCCTCCAAAGAGAGGTAACAAAAGGAAGTTAGATGAACACTATTCGTTGTCAGATAGAGAAAGTTACCCCATTTAATGATGCGGTTTACCAAATCATTCTTAAGCCTGAAACCGCTTTCGACTTTAAAGCTGGTCAGTACCTGTGTGTCGTTATGGGTGAAAAGGACAAGCGTCCATTCTCTATCGCATCAGCACCAGATGCAGAACATATCGAGCTACACATAGGCGCAGCCGTCAGCGAAAGCTACCCTATGCAGGTTGTAGAGCGTATGAAAGAGTGCCTAGCTAATGGTACGAGTATGGAAATAGAAGTACCGGGTGGTGACGCACATCTGCGTCATGACAGTACTCGTCCAAGACTATTAATTGCTGGCGGCACAGGCTTCTCTTACATCAAGAGTATTGTTGAACACCAGATAGCTTTAGATCAAAAAATCCCAACCACTCTTTACTGGGGTTGCCGTAATGTCGATGCGATGTACTACGAGTCTATCGCTCGTGAATGGCATGAAGCACATCCATGGTTACATTTCGTCCCAGTACTGGAAGAAGCCGGTGGAGATTGGAAAGGCAAGAAAGCCAACCTATTAGCCCAAATCAAGGCCGACTACGTTAGCTTAAATGGTTATGACATTTACATTGCTGGACGTTTCGATATGGTTGGCGCTGCACGTGAAGTGTTCCGCAGTATCGGGGTAGAAGAAGCTCATCTTTACGGTGATGCGTTTGCGTTTATCAAGTAGATAAACGCTGTCTATAAGAGACTGATTAACTTGCCGGATAACAAGTTTGCAGTCTCTTTTAATTGATTCATAAAGCTACGCCTTCAATAGCTCAACCCAATACCAACTCCACTAAAAGTTTCAAGCTAGATCCTGAAACAAGTTCAGAATGACGGCTCATGTAACCAAATTTCATTCTCAAATGGCACTTTAAAACAGACCGAAGGCAGCCCTGCTAGTAGACTGAAGTCAATGTTCTAGCGCCTAGAACCTAGAACCTTCTTTTATAACTCAACCTTCTCATATTTAGTCCAGACGATGATGTTCCCCATCAGCGGCACTATCCAAACTGCAGTTTGCTTATCTTTATGGATGCGATAGAAGAACAGTTCGTCATCACGAATATTATGCTTTCTAATCTCGCGATAAAAATGCATCGCTGAGGCGCTGACGGTATCGGGTTTAATGAGATCTTTTTGGGTCACTTTGACATGAAAAACATCCACATCAAGGTTATCAATGGTCTCTTTATACTGCTCGAAATCGCCACGAATTTGATATTTTATCGGCGTCGTTAAGCAGTCTTCATCTGTAATGCAGGTAGAAGAGTAAAACTTACCCGTATTCTCACCTTCATAAACCAGAGATAGCCCTACATCAGCGCGGACTAACAGCTCATCTGCCACGGGGAAATAGATATCACCATGATAGTGGTGCTCAATGAATTCTGGCTCTACGGCTTTCTTCTCCTCTTTCTCTTGGAATATTACGAAAGGAGGAATTAGCACTCGGTTATAACGGATGCGTTTTTCCATGGTTCGACTTAAGGCTATGAATTGCTTCATGTCTAAGCCTGCAGGCGTTAGATCAATAGCGGTAAGGTTGATCATTTGATCACGAATACAATGCCCATCACTATCAGTCTCACAACTGGCAAAGGAGTAATGTTCACCATCGGTCAGCGCATAAGCATTAAAGCTCTCAATACCCGAAATATGATTTGTTTCAGGGGCGATATGCTTCTGCCACATAGAGGGATGAAGTCTGTCTTCCCCTGTTGGGTAGATAAGCTGAATGCTTTCTTTGGTGCCACCAATGTTCAGTGGGATCTGCTTATCAGCCTGCCATTTCCCAGCCTCTTGCATCACGGCGTAATTGTTACTGTTAAGCCATGCCAATAGCACCAGCGATAACAGCACAATAATCCCACCAATCTTAACCATTAGTGACACATCAAATAGGGCTGTTTTTATCGATGCAGCATCATTAACAGCCAGCATTTTCACATGAGATTTTAATGAGATATGCAGCTGATAACCACGTCTAGCCACAGTTTTAAGTTGTACTTCGGGATAGGGTTCAAGCTTCTTTCTTAGGGTGCTGACACACTGAGTCAGCGAGGTGGCAGCCACCACACGATCGGGCCAACCAACCTGTAGCAGCACATCTTTATCACAGATTGCATCCGGCGCAGAAATCAGGTGGGAAAGGACAGCAGATTCGGAAAATGTGAGCCCTATCGTCGTTCGATTTGCATGATCGACGAGATGGTTAGCTTCACAGTCTAATTCCAAATAAGGGGTAACTTTTAACACCTTACACCTCTTTATCCCCCTCCTCCTTGTCAATTAACCAGTTATATTGAAAGTGAAGAAGGGTTGAATAATTGTGAATACGAATAATGATATTTGAATGCGCAAGATACTGTGATTACTTCAGCAAATCAAACTTATAATTAAGCTGTTCAGCTGCTTATTCTCACATACGTGAACTCACTCTCGTAAATATCCAACAGCTTAAGCCTCTTTATCTAGCTTACTGATAAGAATCAAAATAGATCATAAATTTAGCTATAAAGGTTTGCGCCTAAACAGATGATTTGCTATCACCATCAATACACAAATCCAAACGAACATAGAGCAATATAAGCCCTCTAAAGCCCAAGACGTTTCACTGAACAAAGAGAGGCCACCTTGAGCGCCGATTGCCATGATATTTACCGCGCGGTAAAGGTCGGTAGGATTCAGAGCGATCAGAAGATTAATCACGGTCTGATTCATAAAGCTAAGATCCGCCACCAGCACGGCTAACAGCAACAGATCGTAGAGAAGAACAAACAGAAACCAAACAAACAATAAGCTACCTACCGCTCTGGCTTTCTCTGTTGCACGCAGACTCACCAGATAACCAATTAAGATAAAGGTGAGCGCCAGCAGAAAGCTGCTTAAAATAAATTGCGTGAAGACCAACATGGTCTCAATGGCGCCATAGTCTTCCCCCAATAACACTAACAGCACACCCGTACCGCCAAAGGCGATGGAGGAGCTAAGCAACATCACAGAACCATGACCGATAAGTTTGCCCAAAATGATCTGAGATCGCGTCAATGGATATGAGAGCAACAATAATAAGGTGCCGGATTCATCCTCACCAACGAATGCATCGTAGCTGAGTAAAATAGCCGCCAATGGGATAATAAACACCGCAATCGTCGATAAACTGGTGATTAAATTATTCAGTTCAGGAAATGCTAACGTGCCAGTTATCGCACTCCCAGCAAAGGTAACGCTAAAGGATAGTATGATGAAAATCAGCGAAATAAAGCTTATCCAACGGTTTCGAAAACTGTCCTTAATCTCCTTTGCTGCAATAATCAGTACTGGAGAGCGACGTAAAAGAGGTAAAGAGGTATTAAACATTTTTCATTCCAAAAAACGGGCTAAATAAACGAGCTTTTAATGATGTTTTCGACTGAGCATTATGTGATGGTGTTAAAGCAAGCGCCTGATGAGACGATTCTGATTCAGCCATAAAGTGGCGATAGATCTCTGCCAACCCCGGCTCCATTATTGAGAAACCAAACTTGCCATATTGAGAGGTGAGGCAACGCACCACTTGGTCTTGCTGTTCTCTATCGAAGTAGAGGGCATCATGACGATAAAGACGAGATAGAAGCGGTTCCTTTTCAGCAAGGTCGGCCAAGCCTTCACATTTTAGCTGAATCTTTAAGCCGCTCTGTGCCCGAAGTTGGGCCAAGCTTCCCAACGCCAAGCGCTCACCTTTGGCCACGATCATAGCGGTATCAATATGGGGCTCAATTAAAGAGAGTTCGTGGGTGCAAACAATCACCGCACAGCCCGTTTGCTTCAACGCTGCTATTTTACTGTAGAGAAATTGAGATGCATGGGGGTCTAAACCCACGGTTGGTTCATCCAATAAGAGTATGTCGGGTTCAGACAAGATCGCCTGAGCAAAACCTAGCCGTTGTTTCATCCCCTTAGAGTAAGTTTTCAGTTGTCTGTCTTTGGCGTAATCTAAACCAAACTCTTCGATAAGTGTGGCAACTTTGGTTTTGCTCACACCTTTTAGGGCAGCGAAATAATGTAAGATCTCCTCGCCGGTTAACTTATCGTAAAAGCTCACATTCTCAGGCAGATAACCCAATCGAACAGGTACGCCCTGCGATGACACGCTACCTGAGCCCTCACTTGTACCTCCCATCAGTGATACCTCACCAATATCAGGTTTTATCAGGCCAAGAATGATTTTTATCAGGGTCGACTTGCCTGCGCCATTGTGGCCTAAGAGCGCCATTGTTTGTCCCTGCTTTACAGCAAAGCTCATCTGTTTTAACGCGGTAAAATCACCAAAATGGTGGGTCACCTCATTCACACATACCGCATTATTTTCCATAAAAAGTTCCACCAGAAGAGCGTGTTTTCTCTTGTGCTACATGGAGATCAACCGCTCTGATTAATCCCGAGTGTCTGCTTGGTTTTAATAGTGGAAAGCTGTCGATAATGCCCATCTCTTCGACGATATCAAACTCGCTTTGTGCCCACTTAAGTAACATTACAATGGGACTGCCCATCAAGAAGTTGGCTTCAGGATAAAGCCAAAATAGGCGATCTAAATTATCATTTGGACGGTAAGCTTGATGACTCACATTGGCGTCAGATCCCGACCAACCAGTAAAGCTACTCCAGTAGTTTCCACGGCCGTTATGGCTCCACTCAAGCAGCGCTTCACCCACATATTTCACCTGCGCTTGATTACTGATAAAGCGGTTCTCAAAGATGCGATTCCCCTCGCCGCCCATCGCCATATAAATGCCAATATCATTATCAGCAAACAGGTTATTCCACACTAGGTTGTCCTTGGCACCATAGATAAAGATGCCCTTTCCCTCTCGGCCAAGCTCCACATTCTCACTTGGATTCACTGCCCACTCAGACTCATTGGACTCCACCAGCGAAAGAGAGGTCATGTTCAGCAGCACACCAAAATCCAACGCCTGACTGACTCGATTGTGATGCAGATGGATTAACTTTGAACTCATCAAGGCATAACCGCCGTCGACATAACGGCTGACATTATTAAAGGCTTCATCCTCTTTGGAATACATATAGTGGATGCCGTACTGAAGCCTTGAAAATTGGTTATCGAACACGCGGCTTAGACGGCCTGTTTCGATATAGACGCCATCACGTACATGGGAAATGATATTGCCTGACACGGTAGGAGAGAGGACATTGAGTAAGTAGATGCCATCGCCCCTGTCCAAGGTAAATAGCTCGGCATTACCGACAATGGTATTAGCGACAATATTGATATCACTGAGGGAATCTGCGCTGATCCCAAAACCGTCTCCACGAAATTGATTACCGCTTATTTGAGCGTCATTGGCCCCTTCAAGTAATCGAACCCCAGAGTCCTGCTCATAATGATCGTTACCCCAGTTACGTATGCGTAAACCAGAAATTTCAACATCAGATGCCGACACCGTAATCGCACTGCCGACGCCGCTGGCATCAACAATCACCTCGCTGTCATTTGCCCCGATGATTGATAGTGGCTTGTCGACAATAAATTGGCCTTGGTACACACCGCTGGCCAAGATTAATTGATCATAAGGCTGAGCCTGTTGCAGTTGCATGATGAGTGTATCGGTTGTGTCGACATGGATAATCTCAGCCTGAACAAAACCCGAGAACAGCAACAATCCACCCCATACACTCATGCACTTCATGATTACTCTCCGGCCAGCAGCCCTAACGTGATTTGCTTATACTGGAGCACGACACCACCAAACTCTTCAGCAAAAGTTTGTGCACTCTCTTTGGTTGCAAAAGAGGCGACCGCAGATCCCATCACCGCCTTTCGGCTTGTGCCATAGACATACCAAGCTTTAGTAGCATCAATAAAAGCACTGTCATTGGGCTTTTCCCAATCTGTTGTGCCGATATCGTGCACCATCAAGTGACTAATTTGGCGTTGATTCTCTGGTTGTAGGGCAAAATTAAACATGTCGCGAGTCGAACAAAACTTAGGTGAAATATCAGTGTTCTTAAGTTGCAGTGTTCCCTTTGGACCAGGATATTTAGTGATCATCATGCCACACAGGTGACAACGTTCATGTTCGCCGATTGATTGCACCAACACTTGCTCAGGAGCACTGTTATCTTGGCTGCACGCCATAAGAGAGGGGATAAGTAACAAGAGGCAGATTAGCTTTTTCATACAGAACTCAGATTTAAAATGGTAGATAACTAAAAGCAGATAACTCAGCACCCTATCGGTACCTTGCAGGGATTAACCGATAGGAGTGTGAGTCATACTTTTACCCATTAGCTTCTATTACTTTCCTTGCAGGGACGGAGTAATAGAACCTTATATCGCCTATATACCGTATTGTTGACCGGCATAAAGGATAAACATACGCAGGCACATCATGCCGCTTACCGCACACAAACCTGAGGCATAAAACGCCTTGGCTGAATGACTGAACTTATGGCTGGTAGCAAAATTAAGCAGCAGAGGACCAGCAAAACCGATACCAATAACACCCAACCAAAATACCCATGACCAAGTACCAGTATGAAAAGCAGCAAACGCACTTTGCATCCCTTCGTTGCCCGTAAATAGCGACATGGCGATCATGAAGATAAACAGCGCTTCAGAAAACATAATCGGCCATTCAGCACCATGGAGCAGTTTCATATCTGGGCTATGTAGATCTTCCTTAAACATCGATACCGCTAACATCTTTGCAGACGCCGCACCCGCTGACATCCCCGACGCGATAAACAGTGCAGGTAGTACAGAGGTGTTGATGATAGGAAAACGAACCAACGCCGAGATCAAGAAACCAGTGTAAGCACAGACCGATAAGGCCAATACCAATACAGAGATCTCCATTGGCCGACGGAAATTTTTCAATTTCTCAATCACTGGAAGCAACATCTTAAGCTGTGGGTACTGACGCACCTCCTCTTCTAATGCCAGCAGTGCAATGATTGCCACCAGTGGAATGTAAAAAGAGAGCGCGATAACACCAATCGACATCACCGAATTAAAGTTGTAGTAAACCAAAATTCGCCAGAAGAAGAGTGGGTTAGTCAAATCCAGTACTAAGCACAACATACCTAAGCTGATCGTGACCAAAGAGATCAAGGCTGCAGCCTTATAAAAAGGTGTATTTTCAGTCTGATTTTTATAGAAACGAACAAACAGTGCCGTGGCTAATGCGCCGCCAGAGATACCTGCAAAAAACAGGTACACAGCGATAGGCCAAGGCCAGGCAATGCCATCAGAGAGTCCCATAGTAAACTCAATACTTCCGTCCATCTCTATACTCCCAACTTAACAATAGGTATGTATCTAAGACTTGGCTCAGTACCAAAACCAGGCTTCATCCGCACAGAGTCTTTCACTCTAAGCAGTTTACTGACGTAGGAGTCTGGATCGTTTGCATCACCAAAGATCAACGCATCGTAACGACACTGCTGCACACACGCTGGCAGCTCACCAATAGCTAACTTGCTGTGCAAACAAAAATCACAGTTATCAGCAACATCGGTCTCTTTATTGATAAAACGTGCATCGTATGGGCAAGCGCCAATACAATACTTGCAACCAGCACATTTGGCTGCGTCCATGGTCACAATACCGGTCTTCTCATCTCTGTGAGCTGCACCAGTTGGGCATACCGTGACACAAGGGGCGTTCTTACATTGCTGGCATGACACACGAACATATTTACGCTCGCAATCACACTCAGTCTTACCACAATGCGGACATACCTCTCCGACAACTCCACCAGACTGCTGCTCCATCAGTAACCTTGATTTACCCGCGGGTAAATTGTTGGCCAGATTACACGCATCCTTGCACTCACCACATCCAGTACACTTGTTCTGATCGAACACCATGACATAGTGGGGTTTATTTGCATCTGACTCTTCTTTGACCGAACTGCACCCTAAGGGCGCTAGTATCAAAGAGCTGGCTCCTAAGCACTTAAGGAACCTCCGTCTCTCTAGATTTTCACTCACAGCATCCTCCATCTATCAGCTATCTTGCTGATCTATTTTATTTATTTCACTGACATCTCTTTAGGCTTATGCTCAGTTTGGGCCTATGATCGGTTAGCTATTTTTTGCTCTGCTCTAAAAATCGCATTATTAATTGAAGCTCGATTGAAGCTCTGACTATCGCTTTGTAACAAGAGCTGCCACTGCTCAATAGCCTGCTCAAACTGACCGTTAAGGTAAGCATGGGTTGCCATTAATAGCCGAGATTGAAATTCGAATTTATCCAGTGCTATCGCCCTTGCCAGTACCAGCTCAGTCTCCAGACTCAGGCTTCGATTATCTCGGTAGTACATGGCGGTCGCTTTCATTCCCAGAATCGCTGCATCCTCTCCAGTTAGGGCAATCAGCTCATCGAGGGAGTTGATAGAATCAACATAGAGGCCACCAGCAGCATAGGATTGAGCTAAATTTAATAATGCAATTTCATTGTTGGGTTGCTCGCTGACTGTACGTGCGTTCTTATTGATATCTGCGGCGATCAGATAATCAATATTTTCATCTACCACTCCTTTATCCCATTCACCAAAACGCCCAATTTGGGCGTAAAGGCTCACACAAAATAGTAAGAAAACCATCGATAGTGCCACCGGTACCTTGATCTCACTTAGCGAGAATGGCGTGTGACGATGACCTTCATCGCCAGTAGCAGACTCGTTAAGCAGAAGGTGAGCAGATTGGAGATGATGTCGCCAAATAAGTGCGATAAACACACTTAAGGAGATCCCAATACCGACGGCAAGACTGTTCATAATGATTCTCTTAAAACGTATTAACGATAGTGAAAGTTGGACTAGTGCGGGCTACCTTTTCCGCCCATCATGCCGCCCATTCCCATACCACTAAGCCCCATGCCATGAGCGTTTTCACCTGGCTCTTCCACTTTTACCAACTCAACTTCAAACACTAATGTTGAGCTAGGTGGGATCATGCCGACCGTGTCGTTGCCGTAAGCAAGAGCAGCAGGAATCGCAAACTTGTAGATAGATCCTTCAGGCATCAAGGTGATCCCTTCTTGCCAACCTGCAATCACACTGATAAGTGCGAAGCGATTTGGCTCACCGCGCTCATAAGAGTCATCGAATTGTGTGCCATCGACTAAGAAACCTTTGTAGTTAACGGTCACGACATCTTCAGGGTTAGGAATACGTCCCTCGCCTTGCTTTAATACTTGGTACTGCAAACCAGATTTAGTCACGACCACATCTGAGTTACTCTTGTTTGTCTCCAGATACGCTTGGCCGTCGGCCATGCTCTTCTGAGCAATCTTCTCTATCTCTGCGGTGCGCACAGCGTTTAAGAATTCAGCGCGCTTATTGAGGTAAGTTAATACCTCTTCATCAGTAAATTTCTGCTGACCTTTAAGGGCATCAATCGCTCCTTGTACAACCATATCAACATCAACTTCAGCACCCATTTGGGTCTGACTGAAAATCTGATTTGAGATGTAGTTACCAACCGATGCACCTATGCTGTAAGACTCTTTTTGTAGATCGGTGGTAGGTTCGTTATTTGCCAAGCTGTGTGCAGAGATAAAAAGTGAAAAACTGGTCACAACAGCTAATGTATTTCGGGTAAATTTTTTCATGAATGTATTCTCTGAGTTATTGCTTAAGTTTTTAGTATTTTGATCTAATTATAATTTTTATATTTTATTGGCTAACAATACTGGCTATGGCTTTTCGGTCACACGACCGGATAAACGCCACCCGTAGATACCTTCTGGCATCTGACGAACACCGGTATAACCCAACTTCATCACGGCTCTTGCGGCTATTTCGCTGGCATTGCAAAGGCGATTAGCGCAGTAAAAAACCATGACGGCATCCTTGTCGGCAGGCAGTAATTTTTTCCAATCTTTAACATTGAAATAGATAGCACCTGGAATATACCCTTCGGCCCAAAGCTCCAAGGTATTTACATCGAAGAAATGGACTCCCTCCTTACCCACTAACGTTTCCGCTTCCCTCATATTGATATGATTGAACTGGATATCTTGGTACTTAGCCGGTGCCATTTCAGAACCACCGCCCGCAAACCCCGTCATAGGAAGTACAAGTAAGGTCAAAGAGATAACCAATTTTCCAAATGCATTTTTCATTGTATGTCTCTCATTTGCTTCGCCATCCAGATCTCTCAAACCGCGAGGGAACTGGAGGCGAAACGGGTTAACTTAGTGTGGATTAGTTAGCTTTTGCTGAATAACCACTGCCATCTAAGATATTTTGAGCTTGGGTTACGTAAGTCTGAGCTGCGTCTAGACGCTTCTGGCTATAACGGAAACCATGTACACCCCATGAACCATCTTTCTGAATTAGGTTGACAGTTTCCTGCGCCTTCTCAGCTAGCATAAGTACTTGAGTCTTATCTTCAGTAGACAACTTAGTCACTTCAAGCAGCTTGTCGATACGCTCTAGCGCAACAACAACATCAGCGTGAACTTCCTTAATCGGCTTCTGCCACTTCATCACTTCGCCGTAGATTTCCATCTGGTCGTCATAGTGAAGACCGGTTTCTAGCTCAGACTGGAATGGGCTGTGACAACCTTTGTTATCAACCACATCTTTGTCTGAAATAGCGGTACGAGCACATGACCACATAAGATCTAGGTAGTTATGGTCTTCTTCGTTCTTAGCCACAGTCCAACCCTTCACAGAAGAATCGCGAGGCTGACCTTCAGGTGGGTTAAGAGTCTTACGTTCTGGGTGAATATCGATTTTCCACATGTGTGAACGGCGAACCGCATCGAAACCAGCCATATCCGGGAACTGAATCGCGGCAAAGTTCTCACAACTACCCATGTTAGGCATGTGACAGCTTTGACATGTTTGCTTGTTATGAGTATCAGTGTTGTCAGTGATCAAAGTTTGCGCTTCATGACAATCCTTACAGTCTTTCTTAAGCAATGGCTTTGAGAAACCTGATAGGAAATCACCGTCAGTTACTTCATGAGGATCGTGACAAGTCGTACAACGCATACCTTTCTCGTAGTGAGCAGAGGCAAACATCTGTGAACCTTCAGTACCACAAGATGGACAAGCAGACTTGAAGTACACGCCAAAGGCGTATTCCATCTTCTATTGGCCTTTCTCGGTGTCTGCTAGCTCATCAACAAAGAAGAATCTCTGATGACAACGTTCACAATTAGACTCCATACCACCGGTGCCGCCATCTAAGTGACCACCCGCACCATGACACTCTTCACAAGCGATACCTTTACTGATGGTATGGTCTTGTAGCTTCTTGGCATCACCAAGTGCATCGAAGAATTCGTCTTTAGATTTGAAGTCAAACTTATAGGTATGACACATTTCACAGTAAGAACTACCTGGCTGGAACAGCATCTCTTTTTCATACTTAGCGCCGTATGAAGTCATGCCCCACTGGTGAGATGCTGATGGACCAAAGTCTTCCAATTTTGTTGGGAACTCAGGAATTGACTTGTTGATCTTCTTTGCCATCTCAGGCGTTAACCATTCAGCCCAACCGCGAGAGAACTGGTTACCACCAGCGACCATTTTACCGGTGCCTTCAGATAACAAACCGTCACGGATGTGATAAGTACCACGCACTAGATAGTTATCTAGGAAACCGTATTTTGTACGAGGAGTACCAATAATGGCATATACGTCATCAGCGCGGATGCCATCTGGTAACATAGACGCGTCACTGCCGTAAAGTTTGGCGTTTAGATCACCGTTTGGCACTTCTTTATCGGTAATTTCACTAGGGAAACGAACGACGTTAGCGTGACGCGAACGCTGCCATTTCTCATATTGAAGCGCATGACATTCGCCACACTTTTCAGGGCCAACAAAATTGTTTGGAAAATCGAGTGTTGATTTAGCACCTAGGCGATACTGAATAGCGCTTGGACGACCCACACGCTTACTGTATGCCTGGCTTCCACCAGTATCGAGATATTCTTCACCACGGTCACTGATATGGTAATCACCAATCAGGTTACCCTCTTCGTGATACTTAAATACTGGGTGGTTTTGGAAAAGGAAATCGAACAGCTCATCTTCTTGCACAATATAATCTTGCAAGGATCTAACGCCAGTTCGCTCCACAGTGCCTTGGTAATCTGCCATCGACTCTTTTGCCGACTTACCCATTTCTGGAATGCTGTTGTACTTATCACCAGCAGCGTTCACATTAGCAATGGCACCTAAACAAAACAGCACACCTAAGGCTACCTTGTGTTTCCATCGTTTCATCACTCACTCCTACTTATCATTTATTTTATTATTTAGATTATTTCGATTCTTTATCGTATTTTTTAATTCAACACACTTGAAACTCAAACTTACTTATTTATAAATCAGGTTCATCAGCTGATTTTAAATTTTGCTTTTCGCATTATTAGTAAGTCGTAATTTCAAATGTGGTCCTACAAATCTAACCGTTCACCGAACCACATAAACAACTGAGCAGGGTCTATTTTTCATAAAAAAACCATCAGAAACCTGCGCTAGAGCACAAAAGGAAACGCATTAGATATCAGTAAATGTAAAAAATAAAATAAACTTTATTTTCAACAACTTGAAAATATAAAAATTAAATTACTCAGTTGTAAAAGTTCAGTTTTTAGATCTAAAAAGCTGTAAAAGGCGGGTTTAAGATGTCAAAAATGATTAAAGCGGAACAAAAGAAGAGTGACTATGATCTTTGTCTCAGAAAGAGATAAATGAATAGCTTATCGTTCTAAACAATAAGTTTTTTATTAAGACAAGAAAATGATACCTGAGATAGGACTAACCTTATTAATTGCTGCAAGCTGCCTATCGTTAATCTTATCTATTATTACAATAGTTGGCATTAAAACAGACAGCGATTATTTAACAAGCTATAGCAAACCGCTTATTTATTTAATATTTATTGCACTATTAAGTTCGATTATCAGCTTAGCTTACAGCTTTTTAACCGATGATTTTTCTGTTGCCTATGTTGCCAACCACTCAAATACTGAACTCGCCGCCCTCTATAAAGTTGCGGCAGTATGGGGCTCCCATGAAGGCTCTATGTTGTTCTGGGTGTTCGCTATCTCAGCTTGGGCGGCACTTATCTACACAAAGAAAACAGCTCAAAGGGGCCGCTTTCATCAGCAGATGATGGCCATATTAGCCTTAGTGATCTTGGGCTTTTCGCTGTTCTTACTGTTTACCTCGAATCCGTTTGCCAGGCTGTTGCCCGAGTTTCCTATTCAAGGCAGAGACCTTAACCCTATCTTGCAAGATATAGGCTTAATCATTCACCCACCGCTGCTATTTCTCGGCTATGTTGGTCTCACAATTTGTTTTGCCGGCGCTGTATCAGCACTGCTATGTGGTGGCCTGACACAAGAGTACGCTAAGCATCTTCGCCCTTGGGCCATCATGGCTTGGGTGTTTCTCACGGGCGGTAACGCTTTTGGATCTTGGTGGGCCTACAATGAACTGGGTTGGGGCGGTTGGTGGTTCTGGGATCCGGTAGAAAACGCCTCCTTTATTCCTTGGCTTGTGGCCACCGCAATGATGCACTCCATCACGATGACTTGCCGTCGCGGCATCTTTGGCTCAACCACTATATTTCTTTGCATACTGGCTTTTTCACTGAGTCTTCTCGGCAGCTTTTTAGTCAGATCGGGAGTCGTGCAATCGGTGCACGCTTTTGCCTCAGATCCCACCCGTGGCATGTCAATTCTGGTACTGCTTATCTTGTTTGCTGGTTCTGCAATGGCGCTATTTGCCAGTAAAACCAGTCAACAAACAATCAAGGTCGATTTCACACTGCGTTCAAAAGAGACCTTGCTACTTTTGGGTAATCTTCTGCTCGTTACCGCCGCACTGTCAGTGCTGTTAGGTACCTGCTACCCGTTAATGTTTGAAGTGTTAACGGGCAGCACTATCTCAGTGGGTGCGCCCTACTTTAATAGTATTTTCATCCCAATTGCGGCCCTTATCTTCCTGTTAATGGGGTTTGCGCCTCTGCAAGCATGGCAAAATACCACCAGCAGTATTCGCAGCCAACTCTTGCTACTCGCTTTGTGTATCGCTGTAGCCTTGGTGATCACTTTGGTTAGCCAACCTAGTTTTAATCTCTGGTTATTCATCGGGTGTTTCTCTGCTTTATGGATCGTTACCGCGACGGGATTAGCCATTAAGAATCGCTCCTCAAGAAACAAGGATCACACTGAGGAGAAGCATTCAAATAGACGTTTTTATGCCATGTGTATTGCCCATGTCGGCGTTGCACTCTCGGTGCTTGGTGCCACTTATGTCTCTAACTTTGAGCAGGAGGAGCTACTGCGCATGGGACCTGGACAGGGTAAAACCCTCGCTGGTTATACCTTTGTTTACGAAGAGACTCAGGCAGTTGAAAGCAGCAGTTATACTGCCATTCAAGCACAAATAAGGGTACTCGATGCCGATGAAGAATTCGTCACCTACATCTACCCTCAAAGGCAGACGTTTAAAAGCAATGCGATGGAATTATCAGCCGCGGGGATCCACTCCAGCATCTTAGGTGATCTTTATATCTCTATGGGTCAACAGCTCAAAAGTGGTGATGCCCTAAGTGACAATGAATACCTTATCCGCATCGGCTATAAACCTTTTGTTAGCTGGATCTGGATCGGGGCCATTTTCATGATGTTCTCCGGCATTATCTTGGTCATGACGCCGCGCAAAGCAACAAGCAATGCAACAGAGCAGGTAAGAGCTCTTCAACGTTCAGAGGCGATCCAATGAACCGCACACTGAAAACGTCTATCCCATCTTCAATGACCAAAATGGCTCTGTACTGTCTGCTCATCCTTGCCTCAATTTTCGCCCTGCTAGTTTTTTCAGGCAATGTGATGGCAGACAGTATCCAGAGCAACAGTCTGGGGACTCCGACTCATTACAATAAAGTTGAGATCAGAGAATTGGGCTTTGAGATTGCCAAAGAGCTACGCTGTCCAACATCACCGAATCAAAACCTATTCGATTCTCAGAGCCGCATAGCGAGTGAATTGAAAGGGCAGATATTCCTGATGCTAGAACAAGGGAACTCTAAACAGACCATTATCGACTTTATGGTGCAGCGTTACGGCGAAAAGATGCGTTATCTGCCAAGTCTTAACTCAGGCACCGCCTTTCTCTGGTTAGCGCCTCTTTTGCTGGTACTGCTGGCGATAGGCGGGGTCTATTTTTTCATTCGCCCCGAGCTTATCGTCTCATCAAGGGCTGAATCATCGACATTAATATCCTCACAACAGGACACAAAGAATGAGTAACACAACCGGTAAAACAGTCATGGAGAAAACCTTATTAGCGATGAGTCTCATACTGTCGGGCATGCTCTTACTAATCGCAAGCGCTGCCAATGCATCGATACCGACGGAAAAGGTTTATAACACCGGAGAGCAGATCGAAAAGCCGATGATAATGTCTCGCTTTATTGAGATGAGTTCGGCAAGAAAGGTGCCTAACGTTAGCTTTAAAGACACCCACGGAGAGTCCATCAAGCTCAAGCAGTTCAAGGGGAAATTGGTGATGGTCAATCTGTGGGCGACTTGGTGTGCCCCCTGCATCAAGGAGATCCCACAAATGCAGCATATCCGTCTAGTGAATGCAGATAAGGATCTTGTAGTACTGCCTCTGTCGATTGACGAAGAAAGTGAAAAGGTGGCGCCATTTCTAAAGCGTCATGGGTTCGCTGATTACCAAACCTGGCTAGACCCCGATAAGAGCATCGACCGTGTTATGCCTGCTAACGTAGTTCCGGCGACTTACTTCTTCGATGGTTCTGGAAACTTAATCGGATTCTTAAGAGGATACCTAGATTGGGGAGATGCAGAGGTACAACCTTATTTGGAAAAGCTTATCGCTAAGTATGCTCATCGATAACGATTAAAAACCTATTTCAAATTCACACCTTAACCACCACAAGTGACATGACCAATGATGTCACTTCCCTTTGCAACTATTGCACATATCTATTTATGCATAACCAAATTGCTCCCGTCCGGGCATGTTCCCCTTTTCGCCGGACGGATTTTTTTCACTTCCCTCCTATAAAAACCAACGTTATACCAATCAGTATAAGAAGTTGATCTACTCAGAGTGTTTTTTGGCAAACTA
>SAMEA5043660__coassemble_478_pt1 | contig 22712 bp, 26 predicted proteins | sample SAMEA5043660__metabat2_high_PE_003 | metagenome-assembled genome bin SAMEA5043660 (sample SAMEA5043660) | Gadus morhua | reverse complement strand
ACTCAGTTAACCTATGTTGGTCGTTTTGCTCCCTCTCCTTCAGGACCGTTACATTTTGGCTCCTTAGTCGCGGCACTGGGAAGTTACCTTAGGGCACGTTCACAAAATGGGAAATGGCTGGTTCGTATCGAAGATATCGATCCCCCAAGAGAGGTTCCTGACGCAGCCCAGAATATACTAAACACGTTAATAGCCTATGGCTTGAAGTGGGATGACGAAGTGCTGTACCAAAGCCAACGTGTTGAAGTTTATCAAAACAAAATCGAGCAATTACTATCAGAAGATCTTGCCTATTACTGCCAATGTACACGCAAACAGATCCAGATGATGGGTGGCACTTATGATGGACGCTGTGGTCGACTCGACACACCCCACAACCATGGGGCAATAAGAGTCCGCAACACCATGTCTGCTAACGGTTTCGATGATCTGCACATGGGTAAAGTACGTTTAGATACAGACTTTGCCGCTGAAGATTTTATCATCAAACGCAGCGATGGTTTGTATGCCTACCAACTTGCCGTGGTGATGGATGATGCTTATCAAGGGATCACTGAAGTGGTTCGTGGATGTGACCTGCTCACACCTACTGGCAGACAAGTAAGCTTGTTTAACTTATTCGAATACCAAGTTCCGCTCTGGTTACATCTGCCTTTAGTGTGTGACGCGCCAGGCATAAAACTCTCTAAACAGAATCACGCTCCCGCTATCGATACGCTCAAACCGCAAGCCAGTTTAAATGCGGCATTAAACTTCCTAGGCCAGCCCACCGTACCAGAACAAACTGACATTCACGCTATGCTAGCTCAGGCCGTGATTCAATTTGATCTTGCGACCGTCCCCAAACAAGCGGAAATAATCCTTTAGCCATTGAATATCTGTAACGGATAACCATTCTCTCTATTAGTCCAATGACTCTGCTCTTGTGTAGTGGACACACAGCAAACATTCACGACTATCATGGATACAGAAGATAAGGTGAAATCTAGATTCATGCAGGGACAGTTACCGAGAATAGCAGCGGCCAACAACATTTTACTCACCTCAGCTTTAACTCAGTAAGAACATCACAAGGTCTCTAGGGTATCTATACTCATTCTCCCTGTTTTGAGTTATCATAGCGGCCTTATTGCAACCCATACTCAGTGCTATGTTCGAGGTGTCCCATTTTTCGCCGTATAACCAAATTCTGTAAGCAGTTATTTGATAATAACCAAACAACTGAAGAGACCACACCAACAGGCTTGAGTTTGTCGGTTGTCCCGAGACAAGATCACTCAATATCTCGTAGTCAGATGAGCGAAAATGCCATAAAGGTACTCTATCGCCTGCACAAATCTGGCTTTAAAGCTTACCTAGTCGGTGGCGGCGTACGCGATATTTTACTGGACTTGCAACCTAAAGATTTTGATGTGGTCACCAATGCCACACCTGAAGAGATCAAACGTCTATTCCGCAATTGCCGACTCGTAGGTAGACGTTTTCGATTAGCTCATATCGTCTTTGGCCGTGATGTTATCGAAGTCGCGACCCTTCGTGGTCATCATGTCGATACTGAAGAGAAGATCTCTAAAACTAATGCCGAAGGTCGACTGCTGCGTGATAACGTCTATGGCAGCATTGATGAAGATGCAGAACGTCGTGACTTCACCGTTAACGCTCTCTACTACGATATCAGTGACTTTTCGATCCACAGTTACGGTGGTGGTCTAGAAGATCTCCATGCCCGTACCATCAGAATGATTGGCGATCCTAATACTCGTTATCGTGAAGATCCTGTGCGCATGTTAAGAGCGGTTCGCTTTGCGACAAAGCTTGGCATGACGGTCGAAGATAAGACAGCGGCGCCTATCTATGAACTTGCTCCTCTGTTAAAAGACATTCCTGCAGCCCGTATGTATGAAGAAGTACTTAAACTTTTCTTCAACGGTCATGCAGAAAACAACTTCAACATGATGCGTGAGTTTGGCTTATTCCAACCACTTTTCCCACTGGTAGACTCGCTACTGGTCGAAGACCCTAAAGGTCCTGCGACTAAGATGCTGCAAGTGATAATGAAAAATACAGATGCTCGTGTGCACGCCGAAAAGACAGTCACCCCAGCCTTCTTCTATGCCGCTATTCTTTGGTATCCGTTGACTCAACGTGCCGATGATATCGCCTTAGAAAGTGGTTTAAGCTTATATGATGCCTACTATGCAGCCATGGGTGATGTGATGGAGCAGCAATGCCGCACCATCAGTATTCCACGCCGCTTCAGTACACCGGCTAAGGATATCTGGCAGCTTCAGTTACGTTTCGATCGTAATCAAGGTACCCGTGCATTCAAGTTTATTGAAAACCCTAAGTTCCGTGCAGCCTATGATTTACTGCTATTAAGAGCGGATGCTGAAGGGGGCTCAGTTGCTAAGTCTGCTTCTTGGTGGAAGAGCTTCGTTGAGGCTGGTGAAGAGCAGCGCAGCGTCATCGCCCGCTCTAGTAACAAAGGTGGTAATCGTAACCGCAATTCAAATCAGCGTAAGCGACGCAAGCCAGCGAATAAGACAGCCACTCCAACAGACAATAATGACTAAGGTTTTTGTTGCTCTAGGGGCAAATCTTACCAATCCGATCACTCAGCTAGACAATGCTTGCCTTGCTCTCGTTGAGTTAGCCGAGGTTAATCCAGTTAACGGATTAACCTCGCTTAAAGTTTCTCCCTATTACCGTTCAGCACCTATGGGTGAGGTTGAGCAACCTGACTATGTTAATGCTGTCGCCAGTTTTGAAACAGCACTGACTCCTATCGCACTGCTTGATGCATTACAAAAGATAGAGAATGAACAGGGTAGACTGAGATTAGAGCGCTGGGGACCACGCACTTTAGATCTTGATATCTTGCTCTATGATAAGCAGATTATTGACTCTCCTAGATTAGTTATACCTCACTATGGTATGAAGCAACGCAGTTTTGTTTTACTCCCCTTAGCCGATATTGCGCCAAAGATAACCCTGCCTTGTGGAACGCTACTCAATGAATTAATAAGCGCTGAATTAGCCGCAGAAGTAGAACAAATAATCAGATAACATTGAACTCAGCCCTTAGTTAGCATATAAAGCACACTACTAAGATTAAAGCTTATACCTAAGTATCTGCCCTATTGAGACGCTACTTATGTATAGTTTTTACGTTAATAAACTCGATTTAAGAAAGTCACTATGTCTAAGATAACTAGCTCTACCCTGCTCAAATTTAAGCAGGAAGGTAAAAAGTTCACAGCACTAACCGCCTATGACGCCAGCTTTGCCAGCGCTTTCGACAGTGAAGGTGTTGATGTTCTGCTCGTCGGGGATTCCATGGGAATGGTGCTTCAAGGACATGATGATACATTACCCGTTTCAGTAGAAGATATTGCCTATCATACCCGTTGTGTCCGTCGTGGTATTAAGCATTCACTACTTATCTCTGATATGCCATTTATGAGCTATGCCACCCCTGAACAAGCCATGATTAATGCCACTGTTCTAATGCAGGCAGGTGCTAATATGGTTAAGGTCGAAGGCGGACATTGGCTGCTAGAAACCGTCACCAAACTGACCGAACGTGGTATTCCGGTCTGCGCTCATTTAGGCTTAACACCACAATCTGTTCACGTATTTGGTGGTTTTAAAATTCAAGGACGAGATGCAGACAATGCTCAGCGTATTCTCGATGAAGCTAAGGCATTAGAAGCTGCTGGCGCTCAACTGCTTGTAGTCGAGTGTATCCCGGCTAGCCTAGCTCTAGCGATAACAGAAGCGCTCACTATCCCTGTGATAGGCATAGGTGCTGGTGCAGATACCGATGGTCAGATCTTAGTGATGCATGATGTACTTGGCATTTCAAGCGGTTATATTCCACGTTTCTCTAAAAATTACCTCAAGCAAACAGGTGAGATCCGTGAAGCCATCAGGGCTTACATAGATGAAGTCGAAAAAGGGATCTTCCCAGGCAGCGACCATACATTTAGCTAAAAATGAAAATAAGGCCATTAGTAGCAACCTACTAATGGCTTTCAAACTACGTTATATGCTGACTATTAACCTTTACGAGTTGGCAGTGATTAAGGTATTACAGTCGTAAAATGATCACCACTCAAGAGATTCAACAGATCCGTGAACAGGTTCGAGCTTGGCACGCAAAAGGCGAAAGCGTCGCGTTTGTTCCTACCATGGGGAACTTACATTTAGGCCACATAACTCTGATTAGAGAAGCTGTCCAACGTGCTGACCATGTTGTTGCTTCGATTTTCGTTAACCCAATGCAATTTGGTGCGAATGAAGATCTCGATGCCTACCCCAGAACCTTGACCGCAGATAAGCTCGCCCTAAGTGAAGCTGGTGCAGAGCTATTGTTCACCCCTACGCCAGAAATCATCTACCCCAAAGGCATGGGTCAACAAAGCTATGTTGAAGTACCCGAGATAGGCGATCAACTCTGTGGTGCCAGTCGACCAGGTCACTTCCGTGGTGTTGCAACCGTCGTTTGCAAACTATTTAATATTGTCCAACCCGATATCGCGCTATTTGGGCGTAAAGATTTTCAACAACTCATGATCATCAAGACCATGGTCGAAGACCTTTCATTGCCAATTGAAGTCATTGGGGTTGATACCATACGGGAAGCCTCTGGCTTAGCCATGAGTTCACGTAACGGTTATCTGACAGCAACACAAAAGAGTCAGGCTGCTATCCTAAAACAGGCCATGGACAAGCTCTCAGCAGATATCATACAGGGCTGCAAAATTGAACTTGCGATTGAACATGGTAAGCAAGCCTTGATAAAAGCAGGCTTTACCCCCGACTACCTTGAACTTCGTAGTGCAGAAGATCTTTCTCAAGTCACTGATGAGCAAAGCGAGCTTGTCATTCTCGCCGCAGCCTATATGGGCGACACTCGTCTCATCGATAACCTCTGCTTTAAACGATAGCTGTAAAGGGCATAACAACTTATGCCCTCTCTTTTCCTCTTCATCCCATAAACCCACAAATTACTGTTAGTTTTCAGTGTTACATTTGTTAAAAGTAACCATCAAAAAACTGGTTTTATTGGTCAACTTACGCCATAGTATTTAGAATCGTTGGTTCAAAACGCCATCAACGAGATTACTTGATTTTCCTTAGCTATTTTCAGACCAGCGACAACAGTCATTAAAAGGGCAATACATAGGATGTGCAGCCAGTCGGCCAAAGTATTCATCACAATCATAGCGCTACTTATCATGGATATAGCCCATGCCGATGTCATCTATAAGTGTGTCAAAGGCGAAAAGGTCGTATTCAGCCAAACCATCTGCCCTAAAGAGTTCAGCCAACGAAAAATAGAGTTTGATTTAGGGATAACCACAGAAACAGATTCTGATAAGCGTAACAAGAAAATCGATCCAATTAATTTATTACTTACCGAGAATGCGCTCCCCATCAATACGCAGATGCGCAGAATTAAGGCGGAGATATATCGGTTAGACCAAGAAAATAGTTATTTTGAAATTTTAAGAACAAGTGAATTGCAGAAAGTCAAGCGTCAAAAGTTTTGGCAAAAGAAAGATACAAGTGATCCTGAGTACCTTGCTGAAGTCGCAAAAATTAACCTCTACTTTGACGAGATGATAACCGGTAACCAAAAAATAATGACATTACTCGATACCCGTAACACACAGATTAAAATAAAACAGCAGGATGATAAAGAAGCGCAGTAGTTCTGCGCTATCCCTCATCACTTCAATTGCTTTAACCGCGATCATTATGTGGCGGTAGTTCACAAAACTGATGACCAATACAGATACCATCACCCGCTGCATTACCACCTGACACTGACTCTAATAAAGCGTCCTCGATAAGCGTTATTCTATTATTTTGAACATTGTCAGACTCAACAGAAGTTTGATTTACTGTGTTTACTTTATTCTTATTCGTCGTTGTATTCATTTTTCTATCCTTAAATTAAAACCCTGCCAACTTGGCGTTGTATTTTCCCTATAACACCCGCTTCATTGCTATCCATCGGATACCCGATGTGTTAACAATAGGTTAGGTGCATACCGTATGAATCACTAATGTGATGCATTTTAGCCAGAGAAGTAAGGACGATTTGAGGGCTTAACAAGGTTGATTACCTCGAAAAGCCAGGGTTTATTAGTGAAGTAAACCATTAACAAATAAAATAAAAAATGTAAAAACACCCAAGAATAAAATAGATCGTTACGCGTCACTGCATTTAAAAATACAGCCTAAGATTGAACAAAAAGTTCAACATGATCCCTGAATAGCAAATGAAAATTAACAAGGATGAGTCAGTATGTTCAAAAATAATCACTATAGCTTGGTCAGCTATTTAGTGTTTTTCTTTAGCTTTCTCTTTTCTCCGGGAGCCTATGCTGAAACGTGTTTAATCAGTAACGATGAGGCTAAAGACACCAGTCAAAAAATATTTATTTGTCAGCAGCAACTTAAAGAGACCGCCCATGACTCTGAGAGCTTTTACTCTCTGTCACTCTCTCTTTCGAAACTTTATCAACAATCAGGTGATCTCAATTCAGCAAAGCGAATGCTGAATCAAGTATTGTCCAAATACACCAAGATTAACGAAATCGAGCAGATACAAATAAACAGGCAGTTAGGGGTTATCTACTTTCATCAACGGGACTATGAGAAAGCCTTTAATACTTTCGAGCAAGCCCTCAGCCTATCAATAAAACTTAAAAACAGTTCATTCATTGCGCTGGGCTACAATGATCTTGCCAACATTTATCATATCTATGGCGATCTCGAAACTAGTACTAGCTTGCTCTTAAAAAGCTACGACATTCATACCGCAGAAAACAATGATCTCGGCCAAGCCAGTGTGCTCAATAATCTAGGATCCCTCTACAAAGATAAGGGAGATTACAACGAAGCCATCGTTTCATATCGGAATGCTTATACTATTTACACGCGATTAGGCCGAGAGCTTCAAGCCGCTTTGACCCTTTCAAACTTAGGTGAAACTTTTGAATTGAATGGCGATCCAGATAAGGCGGTTGAACTATTAAGTCAGTCTGTCGAGAGCCTAAAAAAGCTCAACTCATTTCGATTTCTAGCTGAGATCTATATTTTACTGGCCCAGATATCGGTAAACAGTATTTCAACAGAGCAAGCTCAGTATTGGTTAGATCAATCCAGACTCACCACTAATCTGATTCAGTCCTCTGAAAAAAATCCTAAATACTGGTTTGTTCAAGGCCTTATATGGGAAAAAAAAGGCCAGCTAGATAAAGCAGCTGAAAACTATGAAAAAGCCTTCAACCAAGTTAATCAGCATAAGGAATATCCTTTTCAAAAACAGCTTTACACGGCAATGGCAGAGCTCAGCGAACAAGTGCAAGATTATGAAGCATCGAGTAAATATTGGCGTATCTATGCTGATACCCTCAATTCCCAGCTGACATTGAAAAATACGATTCACTCCAAAAATATTCGCAGTACGTTTACTTTTGAATCCGGTAACTCTCCAAGCTTAAATACCGTAGAGATGTTCATTCTTATTTTTTCGGCGATCCTTATCTGTTTTATCCTTTATATTTTCATCACCAGAAAAAAGAAGAGCACAGCTGCATATAAAGAAGAGTCGACAGACGAAAGTCATTCAATTACGCAAGTTGAAACTGCCGCAACAGATACCAATATCGAGACAGTAACCCCGCAGCCATCAAGTTCAACTCCACTCTTAAGTGAAAATGAACAAGCTGAACAGATCAGACATCAGTTGATTGAGTTAATGCACTTAGCGTTACAGATGTGGGAGGAATCAACGCAAACCAGCAAGCTCGAACTCGCTCAGCAGAGCAAAATATGGAGTGTCGGAATTGACGATGGTCGCATACGAGCAAGAGCCATGGAGCGGTATTTTGGTCTAAATACTCTGCCGCAAAAGCCCAGATGGCGCTCTGTTGTACGAACCTGTAATTATGTTCTACAGAAGTGTCAGGGCAAGAGTCTTTATCGGGAGGAGTTAGAGAGTAAGCTAAAACATTTTCAGGATATGATAAAACGAAAGGCCATCATCGACAGTAAAAACCCTGAAAGTGATGATGAAATCTGCGGCCATCATTAAAATACCCTATGCCCCTAACTTGTAGTAGTTAGGGGCATAAAGGATTATCTAGCACTCGACGCTACTGGCATGGTGTGTGTGGGTAAGTTATCTACTCTTCTGGCTTTACCATAGTCTTCTTTATTCACTTCGATACATTCGCCTTTGACAAACTTAACGATACGGTCAGCAGACATAATCGTTTGTGGTCTGTGAGCAATCATCACTCGAGTAATATTCAACTTACGTATCGAGTTATTCACATGCTGCTCAGCATGTAGATCTAAACTTGACGTTGCTTCGTCTAAAAATAGAATTTTAGGACGTTTATACAAGGCTCTAGCCAAAAGTAATCTCTGCACTTGTCCGCCAGAAAGTGATGAGCCCATATCACCTATTAGTGAACGATATCCCATAGGGAGTAATAATATATCCTTATGTATCCCCGCCAACTGCGCACACTCTTCAGCCCAACTCTTATCAGGATCTTGACTGAAAAAACTGATGTTTTCCATTATGGTACCTGACAGCAGTTGATCGTTTTGCAGCACACTGGCAATTTGGCTTCTAAAGTTGAGCAGCCCTGTCTTTCTAATATCTTGGTCATCAACCATCACTGCACCGGATGTGGGTTTGAGTAACCCTAACATCACCTTCATCAGGGTGCTTTTGCCACAACCCGATGGCCCCACGATAGCCACAGACTCACCAGGCTTCACAGAGAGATTAATCTCACTCAGAACATCAGGCTCTTCATCGGAATAACTAAAGCAGATCTTATTCATCCGCAAAGAACCTGTCACATCAAACTCTTCATCAACTTCACCTAAATCAGCTTCCTCTTGAGTCAGAGTAATATCACCAAGACGTTCGAGGTGTAGAGAGCACATCTTAAATTCAATATATTTATCGATTAGGTTACTTATTTTCTGTTCGAACTGAGTTTTATAAGAGACAAAGGCAAGTAGCATTCCCACCGTAAGTAGGTTCTCCATCACCATAGAGGCGCCATAATAGATGACGAGAATATTCTCTAAGCCAAAAATCAGCATGCTCGTCCAGCTAAAGAGCACACGTAGGCGCTCCACTTTAATCGAGGTGTTAGCTGTATCAACGTTATAGTTATCAAATAGGTTCAATCTGTCACTTTCCTTAGTGAACAACTTAATACTTTGAATTCCTCTGACTGACTCCATGAAGTTACTGTCTTTTTTTGCCGTACACACAATATTTTCACGACTGACACTTCTCAGTTTCTGATAAGAGACTGAACGGACAATCAAATATAGCCCTGAGGCCGCTAACACCAACAGCATCAAATCGACACTGTAGATGTACATCATCACCAAAAGGCCTATGACAATCAATCCATCAACCAAACTCTCTATCAAGGTTGTGGTTAACAGGTTTTTAAGTGAATCCAATGAACGAAATCGTGAAACAACATCACCTATATGTCGCTTTTCAAAGAAATCCATTGGCAACTTAAATAGGTGACGCACTAAGTTAGAGTTCATTTGCAGTGACAACTGGTTTCCCAGCAACATGATCACCAAAGATCGAAGCGCCGTTGAGAGGGCCTGTAACAGTAGTACACCACCAAATCCAAATGCCAGTATGCTCATCAGACTATAATCATTCGAAATGAGCACATCATCGACAGTGAGCTGCATATAGATAGGTGTCACTAAGATAAAACTCTGCAGCAGCATAGAGAACAAAAATACGGTCAAAAGAGAGCGTTTCCAGCCAACCAGATTTGACCAGAAAGAGGAGAGCGTCGCTTTAGTTGGCTCTTCCTGAACCTTAAAGTTACCAGAAGGAGTAAACTCCATCGCAACGCCGGTAAAGCTAGCGGATAACTCCTCCTTCGTACACGATCGCTCACCAAGCGCTGGATCGTGTAGGTAATAGCGGTTACCAGAGACCTTCTTGAGCACCACAAAATGATCTAAATTCCAATGTAAAATACACGGTGTTCTCAGCTGGTTAACAGCATCGAGATCGCACTTAAGCGCTCTGTGGGTTAGCCCAACCTTGCCAGCAATGTCTGTCATCCCTTTCAAGGTCGAGCCCTTCATCGATACTCGATGCAGCTGTCGTAACTGGAACATGTCTGTATTGTGGCCATAATAACTAGCGATCATCGCCATACAGGCAAGCCCACACTCAGCCGCTTCAGTCTGTTGAATAACAGGTAAGACATGGCCGCCTGAAAAGTTGATTCTATCGATAAGAGATGCCATTTATCTATTCCTCAAGCTATAAATTGGTTCTAAAACCCACTGAACTAAGCTGCGATTTTCCAGTTTTACACTCGCCTCTAACTCCATCCCAACCCCTAAAGTGATCTCTTCACCTTGTGCTCTCACTGATTGTGAATCTAAGCCCACGATCACCTTGTAAACCGCCCCAGCTAACTCAACACTGGTTTCCAACTCCTCAGGAAGCGAAATCACTTTAGACACGCTCAGCACCTTGCCGCTGTGCAGGCCAAAATGTTGATATGGGAAAGCGCTATAACGCATAGACACCTCTTGGGCTGGCTTGATGAAGCCAATAGATGTCGCCGGTACATAGAGCTCCGCTTGAAGTTGTGAACCTTGGGGAATTAGGCTAACCATCACGTTACCTGGGCGAACAAACTCCCCAACATGGGTCAGCTGATTACCTATCACACCATTTAATGGTGCATAGATTCGGTAATCGATATTAGAAGATACTTCGGTGATCCTCTGCTTATTCTCAATCAGAGTTCGCTTCAGGCGATTGTGCTTCTCTTTGAAGTTGCCAGGTTTGAGCTCAAGTTCATTCTTAAGCTCAACCAACAGAGATTGAGTCGAATTTAACTTCATCAGCAGATCATTACGCTTAGACTGCAGTGATAGATGATCCTCAATCACTTGATCCAGTTGTGCTTGATTTGTGTGTCCAGCCCTTAACAACTTCTCATTACGGGCCAGACCTGCAGAGGAGAGATCCACTCTTCTATCGTATATGTCCAACTGCTCATTAATCTGTTCAATCTCTATGGCCTTCGACGACACCTTACTTTTAATCAAAGCAAGCTCTAAGCCCGAAGCCTTCTCAGCTATCGCAATATCTCGCTCCAGAGAGAACTGCAACTCCATCTGTTGGGCTAGAATACTTTGATCTAAATTTTGATCGAAAGAACTGTGTCTATCTGTCGAGATAACATAAAGAAGATCGCCTTTTTTTACTGAGTCTCCCTGCTTAACCAATTGCTCTATAATCTGGCCTTCTCGTCTCGCACTGACCTTTACTAACCCCTTGTCCACAGTGATCACACCAAATACATCAGCATATTTGGTATAGGTGCCAACAAAGAGAAAAACCAATAAGCCGGAGACAACCAGAAACATTAAGATGGCAATCCACTGGTACTCCTTAGGTTGCCTTAGAAAAACGGTCCCTAGAGAATTGGTATCACCTTTCTCTAAAACCTCTTTTCTAAATAACTGTTTAGATGGACTTTGCTCTTCCATGATTGGCTCCTATAACATTATGTTTAAATTAAGCCGCATCAGAAAGTTCAGCTTGACGTCGAGCTAACTCTTGTTGCATTGACTCACTGCGCTTAAGTTCCGTTTCTAATGCCATCTCACATAAGCTTTTAGATGTATAACGCTGAGGATATTGTTTATACCAGCGCATAAATACCTGCTCACCTAACTGATCATAAATAAACTCATACTGCCAACGCTTCTTATCCATTAACGCCGCTTTACGCTCAGATAGAGAATAACCATCAAGCTCATTCTCAACTGAGGTGACACCCTCGGCAGTCATAGGTGAGTGATGAATATAACCACCAAAAAAATCCTTACAAAACTGGCCGTAATCTCGGGTAAACAACATAAAGTTATGCCACATTTGATCAAGCACCACTAATGCACGGTCGATAACTATTGGCTGTTCATTGCCTTGTACACGAGCTTCTGATGCCATCCAAAGCCAACGTTTGACATCCTCAAAAATCTCTACCGCTACGTCCTCTTCAACGCCATAAAGCTTAATAAAACGATCGGTAACATCTTTATTTTGGTAAGCGAGTACATCTTCTATCTTTGACTTTTTCATATTGCCTCCATACAAATTAAATGAAATTAAATTACTCCGAAAGACAACTAATACCGTCATCGAAACACGGACTAGGCAGACAGACTTCTGAACATGAGGTAGCACGCCCGCCAGAAATGTTATTCAATAATTGCTCTTCAATAAGTTCAAATTTCTCATCTTGCTTTTGTTTATTATCTGTATTTAATTTTTTCATGACAAACTCCTTAATAATATTTTTGCAGATCAAATAGCAATCGCAGACTTAGTAAATTGGCTCAGTTCTGGGATAAATGTTGTACTTTCACCTAATTGTTTTTGGTGATTCAACGCTAGATTTAATAGAGCACTAGGGGTATATTTTTTAGGATACTCCTTGTACCAAAGTAGAAACTCCTCTTTACCTAACTGGTCATACACAAACTCATACTGCCAACGCTTCTTTTCCAGCAACTCCTGAACAATCACTTGGGGTTCCTTCCCTTCCATTGAGTCTTTGAACTCCTTTTCCATCGCCTTAGTTGTTGGCATATGGTTAATATAATGGCCAAAGAAGTGCTTACAGAATTGAATGTAGTCGTCAGAGCAAAGAATAAAGTTGTGCCACATCTCATCAATGACGATAAGTGGAGTATCAATAGATAACTGCATATCTATTTTCAGTTGACGTCTTTGATAGCAAAGCCACAACCATTTTTTCGTACTGTTAAAAATGACCTTCGTGTCCACTTCATCTATGCCGTAAATAGTCATAAAGCGCTTTTCAACAACAGGGTTACTGTATGCTAGCACCTCACTTAATGTCGTTTTCTCCATGGTATCTCTCCTTAGTAAGACTGGATGCCCGGAACAGAACAGTTCCGGGCATTAGCCTTGTGCTTTATTTAGTCATCGAAACAAATTGATAGACAAAACTCAAAGCAAAGCTCAACGCAAAATGATTGCTCGCGTCCACCAGATACGTTTTCTAACAATGCTTCTTCAATTAGTTCAATTTTATTATTTGTGTTCATGGGTAAATCCTTTTTAATTTATGTATTTATTGATTTGATTATTAATATATTATTTTTCTATGACGTTTTATTTAGTCGTCAAAACAAATTGACAAACAAAACTCTAGGCAAAGTTCGATACAAAATGACTGCTCACGTCCACCAGATACGTTGTCTAATAATACTTCTTCAATTAGTTCAATTTTATTATTTGTGTTCATGATTAAATCCTCTTTAAATTCATTGATTGTTTAATTTTTTCTTGCGCGACATTTAGTCATCAAAACAAATTGATAAACAAAACTCTAGACAGAGTTCAATACAAAATGACTGCTCGCGACCACCAGATACGTTGTCTAACAATGCATCTTCAATTAGTTCAACTTTGTTATTTGTGTTCATGGGTAAATCCTGATTCAGTTAATATTTAAAAGTTAATGTTAATAACTAAAAATTCTTAGTTAGCCATACAATCATCTGGTTGAAAAATACACTGAATACAACTAAGACAAAAATCTCTAGCTCCACCAGATATATTCTCTAATAGTGTGTCTTCAATCAGCTCTATTTTTTCATTTGTATCCATGATCAATTCCTCATGTTAATTTGCGTTTTTTAATTGAGTCTAATCCGTATTTAAATCGCTAAACTCTATTAGTCACTTATGGATAATTAATCAGGTTGGAAAATACATTGAATACAGCTAAGACAATTCATACAGAACTCCTGCTCACGTCCACCTGATACATTGTCCAGCAATGTTTCTTCAATTAGCTCAATTTTGTCATTTGTTTCCATGGTTAAATCCTCATTTCAATTTATATAGTTAGTTATTTAGTTATGCCGTAAAGCCATTTATCCCTAAAACCTGCGTCACTAATTCGCTCTCATGTCATGTCTTTACTTGGGAGGTTAAGTACCTATATAGGTCGTTAACCCCTTTCTATATACACGTCAGTCAAACTTGTTTATGAACCAACCCTTCAGGGATTAAACAACTTCGGGGCTGACTTCATTAAGCGACATTTAAACCATGGTGGGTAGGAGCGTTACGGGACACTAACAGGAATGAACTGGGGTGTAACAACGGGGTTCTTTAAAGATTAAACGTTTGATTATTAATTTAATTACAGTTAATCATTCCCTAAACGTCCCAATAAAAAATGTCGAATTTTCACTCACTATTACGTGTAAAACAGTCGGTTTTATTGAAAATTTGAGAGGGAAACGAAAAGTGTTTACTATCGAGTTCAGGTTAAATAGGAAACATTCGGCTCGAATTATATGAGAAATGAGAAAATATGACTGAAATTAACTGGCCAGCTATCCTAATTCACTCTCATCAAGATGAGTTAATCTATCTGGAGTCTGATACTGACTGGCAAATTGAGTCACAACAAACCATCGATACTAGCAGCCAGCTCATTGACTCATCTGGCAGATGTTATCTACTCTGTGACTCAACTAAAGGGAGGCTTGGCTGGAAGATGTCTACCGAAGGTATCAAACTAGAGGAGTTAATTGAAAAGATTGGCGCTCATGCCAGCTTACTTGGATATTGTTGCAGCGCAAAACTCGGAGCGAAAGATTTCCCACAAGCTTTTGAAATAATGCGTTACCTGGAAAATGAGTTCTAAAACCCTTAAATTTCAAAATTAAGGTAAAACGAAGAAAGCCTCGAAAGGCTTTCTGTCATACTGCTCCACAACCTAGAACGATTAGCTTCTTAGCCCAATCCCACGACTAATTAAGTAATACGCTAAAGCCCATAAGCTGGTACAGAACCCTAGCATTACAGCAATCGAGAGGGGAACGCTGATATCCGCATAACCTAAGAATCCATAGCGGAATACATTGATCATATAGACCACAGGATTAAGCTGGGACACCCCTTGCCAGAACTCAGGCAGCAGTGATAACGAATAAAATACCCCGCCTAGATATGTCAATGGTGTCAGTACAAAGGTAGGAACAATGCTGATGTCATCATAGCTTTTAGCAAATATCGCATTAATTAAACCGCCTAATGAGAACAAGATTGACGTCAGCAAAACAGTCAGAGCGACCAGAGCAACATGTTGTAAGCTGATATTAACGAAGAGCATCGCCACCAAGGTGACAATCGCACCAACACACAAACCACGAGCAACACCACCACCAACATAACCAGCAATAATCACATAGTGTGGAACTGGCGCAACGATTAGCTCTTCCAAATTACGCTGAAATTTAGCACTAAAAAAAGAAGAAGCAACATTAGAATATGACGCAGTGATCACTGACATCATGATAAGACCAGGAGCGATAAACTCCATGTAGGAAACCCCACCCATCTCACCAATTCGTTTGCCCACTAGGTTACCAAAAATAAGAAAATACAGCGTCATACTGATCGCTGGCGGAACTAACGTCTGCACCCAAATACGTGTAAAACGATTGATCTCTTTAGTTAAAATACTCTTAAATGCCGTTGCATAAAGGGCTCTCATATTCATAGCGATGCCCCCTTATTAACCTGAGTATTGTTAACTGATACGGTCGACTCACTACTGTTTTGTTGAATAGAGCCTCTTTCCACCAATTCCACAAACAGCTCCTCTAATCGGTTTGCCTTATTACGCATAGACAATACCTCGATACCTTGCTCACTTAACTGGGCAAATACATGATTAATGCTCTGCTCTTTGGCGACATCGATCTCTAACGTATTGGCAAAAGTGAGGCGACTCGTAAAACCTTCAAGCGCAGGAGCTAGATTCAAATCAGCACCAAGATCCAAAATAAAGGTTTCTAGATTCAAACGACTAAGTAGAGACTTCATACTCGTACATTCAACCAAAATACCTTTATCGATAATGCCAATATTACGGCATAGCATCTCAGCTTCCTCTAGGTAGTGAGTGGTCAATATAATCGTCACTCCCTGTTGATTAAGCTCAGTCAAAAAGGTCCACATAGAGCGTCTAAGCTCAATATCAACACCCGCTGTTGGCTCATCAAGAATCAGAAGTTTAGGTTCATGCATCAAGGCACGCGCTATCATCAGGCGACGTTTCATGCCGCCAGAAAGCTCTCTCGCTGGAGTATCGCGTTTCTCCCACAGATCCAATTGCGTTAGGTATTTTTCGGCGCGTTCCATGGCAACAGACTTTGAAACACCGTAATAGCCCGCTTGATTGACGACGATCTGCAATACCTTTTCAAACTGGTTAAAATTAAATTCCTGTGGCACCAAACCTATGCACAACTTCGCCAATTCAAGTTCATGGTCAATATCATGATCAAACACCAACACACTACCCGACGTCTTCTGCACCAGTGAACTGATCACACCAATCGTTGTTGACTTACCAGCACCATTTGGTCCTAAAAGTGCGAAAAAATCGCCTTTTTCAACGGCTAAACTCACGCCTTTAACCGCTTCCACACCGCCTTTATAGGTTTTCTTTAGATCATTTATCTCAAGAGCGTAGACGGGGGCTCTTTCTGTATTTGCCATGTGTATCCTAATTCCGGTATATCACTGAGAAGAAAAAATCTGAATATGTTCTATTGGTATAAACAGCTGGTATTAAAAGAAAATAATAATGCGTTAACCAGCGGATTTGAACATATGATTAAAAAAAACCCGCCAATGGCGGGATTTTTCAAATTAATTTATTAATCGCTTAATCTAATGGGATCACTTTTGCGATGTAAGGCAAGTTACGATACTGCTCAGCATAATCGATACCGTAACCAACAATAAATTCATCGGGAATAGTAAAACCAATAAAGTCGACGTGAACATCAATCTCACGACGCTCAGGCTTATCAAGTAGAGTACAAAGCGCGAGACTTTTAGGCTCACGTAAAGTAAGCATCTCACGGATCTTATTCAATGTATTACCAGAGTCGATAAGATCTTCAACAATTAGTACATCGCGTCCTTTAATATCAGACTGCACATCTTTAAGAATTTTAACTTCACGAGTACTCGTCATAGCGTTGCCATAACTAGAAACAGACATAAAGTCGATCTCAACATGGCCTTTTATACGACGACAAAGATCCGCCATAAATACCACAGAACCTTTAAGCAAGCCGACCATCAATAGGCGCTCGCTATCAGCATAATGTGCATTGATCTGCTCAGCTAGCAGATCCAGTTTCTGGTCAATCTCTTCGACAGAGATCATCTCTTCAATCGTGTGTTTCATAGTACTCACAGCATAGCCTTATAAGATATCTTACTTGGTGCGATCTCTGGGTTATTTTTGATCATAACCCCAGCGATTTGTTAATTCATGTTCCACGCCCAGATGATCAAGAATTCTGGCGACCATGAAGTTTACCAGATCTTGAATCGATTTGGGATCATGATAAAAGCCTGGACAGGCTGGCATGATAGTGACTCCCAGTCGAGAAAGTGACAACATATGCTCTAAATGTATGGAACTAAAAGGAGTTTCTCTAGGAACCAAGATCAATTGCCCGCGTTCTTTTATTACTACATCCGCTGCTCTTTCAAGCAAACTATTGCTCATTCCCGTTGCCACAGAGGCTAATGTCCCCGTACTGCATGGACAAATCACCATCTGCTTTGGTGCTGCAGAACCTGAAGCTGGCGGGGAGAACCACTCTTCTTTACCTAACAAATGAAGTTCTCCGGTGAACTCGACTCCCTGCTCTGTAAAAAATGCCAATAATTGCTCTTTAGCTTTATCACTATTGGCACTCAATTTCAGACCTTGTTCGGTGGCTAGCACCACTCGAGCGGCACTGGAAATCATCAAGAACACCTGATAATCAGCGACTAATAAACACTCAAGTAACTTAAGTCCGTAGGGAGCACCTGAAGCGCCAGTCCATGCCAAGCTAATGGATTTCGTTTTTTTAGGGTAATTCATAACGTCTCATTAAATTGTTATAAGCTGCGACTCAAGATAAAACCAATAAAGCACAAGGATTCGAAATCCAGCGTCATACTGAACTCGTTTCAGTATCCAGCATTTATCTTTAGCTTTTAGCTCGCAACAAGCCTTAGTCCTTAGCGTTTAACCTCTTCAGCAACTTTTGATGCAAACCACCAAAGCCACCATTACTCATCACAATAATCGTATCACCGCACTGAGCTGTACTCGCAACCGTTTCGATTATCTCATCTATGTCATATAGCACAGTTACAGGCAGTGAAGCTTTTTTCATCGCAGCAGCCAAGTCCCAATCTATATTGTCTGCTTGATAAAGATAGGCTTGATCAGCAAGAGACATAGAGCTCGCTAGAGTATCTTTGTGCACACCGCTCTTCATCGTGTTTGAGCGCGGCTCCAGAATAATCGTTATCTTAGACTCACCTACTTTTGCACGCGTGCCTTGCAACGTCGTGGCGATGGCCGTTGGGTGATGAGCAAAGTCATCATAAACGTCAATCCCATTGACAGTGCCAATGAGCTCCATTCGACGCTTAGGAGGCTGAAATTGTGCCAAAGCTGCAATCGCTGATTCAGGTTTTACACCAACATGGCGTGCAGCCGCAATCGCCATCGTGGCATTTTCAACATTATGCTGCCCGATTAAGCCCCAATCTACGACGCCCTGAGATTCCCCCTCAAAAAACAGTTCAAACTGGTGACCATCATCGACAACCAAACGTGTTGTCCAATCTGCTTGGTTCGCAGTATTTGGCTTAAACTCGGTATTAGAATAGGTTTCTTGCTCGCTCCAGCATCCCATCTCAATGACTTCGGCAACCGCTTGGCTCTGTTGAGGCCAGATGATTTTACCTTCGCCTGGCACGGTACGAATGACGTGATTAAACTGGCGCTGAATTGCTTTTAAATCATCGAAAATGTCAGCATGATCAAACTCAAGGTTATTGATCACTAAGGTGCGTGGCTGATAGTGAACAAACTTGGAACGTTTATCAAAAAAGGCACTGTCGTATTCATCGGCTTCAACCACGAAAAAGGGCGAGTTCCCCAAACGGGCTGACACCCCAAAGTTTTGCGGTACACCACCAATTAAAAAGCCTGGTTCATAGCCACAATCCTCTAGTATCCACGCTAACATGCTCGCCGTTGATGTCTTGCCATGGGTGCCAGAAACAGCCAATACCCAGCGTTCTTTGAGAATATGCTCTGCCAGAAATTGTGGGCCAGATGTGTATCGAATCCCCCGGTTTAACACCGCTTCCACACATGGATTACCACGGCTCATGGCATTACCAATCACCACTAAATCAGGCGCATCATCTTCATTGTGTCCAAGCTGACTAGGATCAAATCCTTGAATCAACTCGATACCTTGCTCTTCGAGCTGAGTGCTCATCGGTGGATAAACATTAGCGTCGCTGCCGGTAACCTTATGCCCTTCTGCTCGCGCTAATAGTGCGAGGCCGCCCATAAAGGTGCCACAGATACCAAGAATATGTACATGCATCGGGTGAGTGCTCTAATGAGAAATAATCTGACTGGTATTCTAACGATTCGTTCTACCATTGTCAGTTAACAATGGTTTAAATCATGTTTGTTCTCGATTTTACTTGTGTGATTTATTGGAGGTTTTGGGCGTGATACTTTCATTGCGCTCTGTTGCAAAGCACCAGTTAACAGCCATCTGTATTAATAAGAAAGCTCTCTGAAGATCCAGTGTGCATATAATCGGCATAGCATTCGTCTGCGGCTAACGTCCCAGTTCCGTAACCGATACGTGAATGGCCATTATCTTCATAAACATTAAGATCACCATAAGAAACAAAACGGCTGGTATTGGTTTTAGTTTCAGACACTGCCCCAGATAACCCAAAAAAGGTTTCTAAGAAGTACATATTAGGATTGGTTGCTTCGCTTTTATTTTCAGGATAGCCGCGCCAGAACTCATAGTTACCATAGTCAGTTTCGATCGTGACTTGGTCTCCTAGCTTGCCATCTATTTGAGCTGTCATGTGCAACATGGTCGTCATCGACTTCATGTCACCTAAAAAACTTTCAACAGTACTGACTTTTGCATCTCGACTTAAATTGATAAACTTGGGCGCTGCGACAACAGCTAAAATGCCCAAAATGATAATAACGACCACCAGCTCAATCAAGGTGAATCCACTGGATTTAACAAAAAGGTTAGACGAACGCATTAAAAAGCCAAGCTTTGTAGTTATTTTAATCTATTTAATCTAGCTTTCACGTCAAAGTCAATATCATTCATGCCCGCTAAAAGATTGGGTTAAATTGAGTGTTTCTTATTAGTTAACAATCCTCAGTAACAAGCTCATAGGTAACGCTTCCCCCTGCAACATCGGGGTAATCGACAGATAAAAAGCATTGATTTGCAGCCGAGGCGGGGTTATCGGCAAAGGAGATTAAGAAATGAGACAAGGTTGGGCCTGTGCCGCCATAATGCTTACTAATAATCAGATTATCATCTAATCCAGCATACTCCTTGGCCGAAACAACAAATTTGATGAGCCCATAATAACCAATTAAATCCGCTGTACCGTCACTGTCCATATCGATATTCGCTGAGGTGGCATCAATCAACTCCTGCCCTTGCAAAACAGCTTTACTGTAACTGAAGCGATTTGCTGTTGATAACGCTGCTTTAGCTCCCTCTAATACCGACACTTTCGAATCTTTATTTATGGAGATAAATTTAGGGGCTGCGACTACGCTTAAGATGCCTAAGATAATGATGACAACCACTAACTCAATTAATGTAAATCCACTCTCATGACGGAACAATCTCACTCCTCCTATAAAACGATTTCAATAATTAATGCTTACCCAAACTAACCACTCCCCTTCAAAATTACAATATTTATGACTACACCACACCAACCAGCATAAGTGAATATTCCGCTGCGGGTAGTATTCGACGAACGAATTTGAGACGAATGGATTCAGAAGGGAGAGTAATATATGCCGCTGTTATCGAGGATGAGAGAGCTTAAGTACAAGGTAATTAACTCACGCTAGTTACAACAGGGGACGTTATTTAGAAAAAATCAAAACAAGCGCCTTGAAGAGTGAAGCTACATTAGTCATCTTTATACTCCTCTTGTATAGCCTTAATTTCTGGGGTACTTGCAACAAAAATATCAACAAGATCAGGATCGAAATGAATTCCGGATTGATTTTTTAAATAAGCGATAGAGTCGTCAAAAGTCCACGCCTCTTTGTAGGGGCGCTTAGTCGTTAACGCATCAAACACATCTGCAATGCCCACTATTCGACCTTCAATCGGGATCGCCTCGCCCTTAAGCCCTTTACTGTATCCAGAACCGTCCCATTTCTCGTGATGATGAATAGCAATCGATTTGGCCATCTGAATCATCATAGAGGGATGATCATCAAATAACTGCCTCACACTATCAACATGGGTTTTCATATGGGAAAACTCATCAACACTCAGCTTACCTGGTTTTTTTAAGATATCAGGAGAGATCATGATTTTGCCGATATCGTGCATTGGCGCTGCTTTTTCTATCATAAAAGCGACTTGTTCATTCAAGCCACACTTACGCGCTAAAAGGCCTGAATACTTCCCGACTCTAAGAATATGCTTTCCCGTGTTTTCATCATACAGCTCAGCCACAATAGCCAGTTTATTAATGAGGAATTCAGTTGCGAGCTCAAGCTCTAACGTACGTAACTGTACCCGCTTTTCAAGCTCGTCATTTAAGTGAGATTGTAATCTAAACGCCTTGATTATATTGAGTTGATTAACCACTCGTAGCTTAAGCTCATACTCATTAAACGGCTTACTGATAAAGTCACTTGCACCACCTTTGAGTGCTTTAACATGGGACTTTTGGTCAGAAAGCCCACTAACCACAATCACTGGCAACTCATCTGAACTATAACTCTCCCTAATCTGCTCCAACACTTGATAACCACTCAGGTATGGCATTTCTAAGTCAAGGATCACCAGCATCACATCGCATTCAAGCTCAGCCATCACTTTGCGTGGGTCAGTCAAACTAATGATATTCAAATCCATGTCGATGGTCTTAAGCATCTCATTCATTACCAGCACATTCGTTATCGAATCATCACAGATAACGACATTTATTTTCCCTAACACACAGCCATGTGAACTCATTGAGAGGTTCCTATCTAATCACTAAAAATAATTTTTTCATTCAATCTATTAAAAATAGTGTCTATCTCTACTATCTACAAATTTATATAAAATAATATTGTTGTTAAATATTATCTATCGATAACAAGTCACCAATATTGGGTAGGAAATAATGTAACAAGCTTGCCCACCCTCTCATTCTCTCGATTAAAAATAGCCTTTTACTCATAATTATTGCAATCTCTCTTCATCGGCGATCAGTCCAGAGCCATTCTGCTTTTTCACTGACGCAACAAAAAATATAAAAGCTTAACCCTTTTCCCTTTATGTCCCGTTTATACCTTTAACAAGCCATGTAGATATGTCTCTAAACATGAATCCAGACTGAGTCTTTGGCAAACATATTGATAAATATTACTATTTTGGGAGTTTTTATGAAGCATTCACTTATTTCGAACGTTCTAGCAAGCACATTCATTAGCGCAAGTATTTTT
>SAMEA5043660__coassemble_476_pt1 | contig 24492 bp, 29 predicted proteins | sample SAMEA5043660__metabat2_high_PE_003 | metagenome-assembled genome bin SAMEA5043660 (sample SAMEA5043660) | Gadus morhua | reverse complement strand
TGATTTATTTTTAAATCAATCTCTTGCATAAGTCTCTTATGAAGAGGGCTCTTTCTAATATGCGTGTCTATGTAAAAGACTAGTAGGAGACAGAGAAGTTACCGATAAGCTTATTTTCATCGTTTAAGATCTTACCTTGGCAAGTTTCGTCACAATAGGCGAAATCTACATTCCTGCTATCTAGATTACCTTTCATTGAAACATGACGTAATAGTACATCACCATTTAACTGGTGGATTAGCGCGTTCCAAGAGATGTTGCCTTTAAAAATATTAAAATTTATTTTCATTTATTACCTTTCAGTGTTGAGAGTGTTTGTATGTTTCAATTTTTGAAACATAAATAGCTTCAATTTTGAACAATTTGTCAGCTTGAATAGGACATAAAAACGACAAAGTGAAATTAGTCTTAAGCTGGGTACGTCTAGTATTAATGTTTATTTATAGGGATATAACGAAGTGAATGAGAAACCTAACGACATATACAAAAAGCAGATGATTGAAATGTTAATATTTTCGCAGATACGGTATAAATTGACGATTAAAAATTGTTCTACAATCGATGTTTAACGATCGATTTAAAAATGACGTAAATGGTCATTAAACCATTTACGTCAACTTTCGAAATTACAGACCAACTACGTTAGCTGCTTGAGGGCCTTTTTGACCCTGCTCTACTTCGAAAGATACTTTCTGGCCTTCAGCTAAAGTCTTGAAACCTTCAGAAGCGATTGAACGGAAGTGAACGAACACGTCAGCGCCGCCATTGTCTTGAGTAATGAAACCAAAACCTTTATCTTCGTTGAACCATTTTACGATACCAGTTGTTGAATTAGACATGATGTGTCCCTTATAATTAAATTCATAAAATTATCGCAGTATGCGATGAGCTGAAATTGAATTATTTAATGTGGCGATGAAGATAAGGGAAAACTGAGGATAACAACAATGACGAAGAAATTCTGAGATTTTACTTTTTACTTTATGTTCACTAATAACTCTAAACAGCCGAGTGATTTGAATACTACCCGATAAATTTTTATTGTACAGAATTATTTTGATTTATTTTATGTCGGGACTGCATAAGATGAGAGGTTCGTTAGAGGAATAGTTTATTCTGGCAAATACAAGAGTAAATGAGATGCTGTTATGAATGATAAAATCACCATCTCGCTTCCCTCTCTTATTCATCGAATAGGCAGGGAAGAGGTCAAACAAGCGAAAGAAATGGCACTGCAACATGATTGTGACCTTAAGCGTGTGCGTCGTTCTAGAAATTGGGCCGTTTCTGGTGAAGCAATTAAAATTCAACAGTTTTCAGTCACATTGAAAATAGAAAATGGTGATAAATTTCGTTATCTTATACAAAAAATCACCACTGCTTTACTTGATCATAGCGACAAGCTAGAACCGCTTGATGCCAAGTTGGTTCGTCTGATCACTGACAATCCCAATATCACCCTTGCTGAATTGATACACATAACAGATTGCACAATGACAGAAGCCAGAACTGCGCGCTTTGATGCAGATTCTTGGTAAATATTTTAATAAAAGCTCAGATAAAAACACCTGACATGCAGATTGACTCACAGTAAGCCACTTTCTGTGGGCGTAATATCAATTTATTTGCAAGTAACAACAGGTAGATAGAATGATTATTGCAGTACCACTGAGTAGAGATAGATTGGCGAGCCATTTTACTAAAGCCAAAGAAATTGCTTTTTATAATGAACAACAGCAATTAATCGCACGTTTCGACAACCCCGCATTAGCTGGCAGCTGTAGCGCTAAAAAAGCCATGTTAACCCTGATTAAAGACCAAGGTACGTCGATTGTACTTGTTGAAGAGATTGGTCAGCGCATATTAGGTAAGCTGCTTGCTGCGGGCATTAGCGTGAGCCGATGCAATCGTAATATGGAGTTAACTGAACTGTTTTCTGCTGCCATCGATCTCTCTCGTCGCTTAGTGGATGTGGAGCAAGGTCGTGAATGCTTAAATCATGAGAAGAAAGGCGGTTGTGGCAGCGGCTGTGGTGGTTCAGCTGGTGGTTGTGGTTGCTCAAGCAAGAAGAGTGAGCCGAATCTGTTGTCGCAATTAGCGCCACAATTAAATGATAAGCCAGTTACTTTTACTGGTTTTAGACCGCTTTAGTTTACTTTGCTCAAGATTAACAATGATTAAAAGTCAGCACCCTATAACAGAGGTATAATACTGGGCATCTAGTGCCTGTTTTGGAGATGGATTCATGTCATTTAAAACGCTTGTTGTACCTGGGATGTTGCTGCTCAGTTTAAGTGGTTGTGGTTATTTCGACCTTGATGAAAAACAACAGCTTGAACAAGCTTGGTTAGCCAAGAATGAACAGCTTCAGTTAGTCATTGAGCAGATCCGTAGTCAGGGCCTTGATGCGGTTGCTACCGGTGCTGAAGCTGGCAGTGTTGCCGCGTGTGTGGCTGGTAAGCTTGATAGCGATCCGTTAGGGGAGTTTATCAATGTTGAGGGGTCACTGGTTGAGTCGGCGCAAGTTGCTGAGCTTCTAAACGAATTACAAGGCTTAATGGAGCAAGATATCAGCTTTGAGATGGTCTCTAACTTATTACAGAAGGGCGCTGATGCTGCTGTGTATGCGAAGCAGATAGTGGCAGATCAAGGTATGGAGCAAGGATTAGAGAGCCTACAGCAGATGGTCGCATCGAGTCGTGAGTTTGCCAGCCAAGACTTAGGTGCACATTTCCAACAATTATTAGCTGAGTGTCAGTAGTCATTACGATTATCCCGCTTTAACGAACGGTATTCGTTAAAGCGGGGTAAGTGAGTGTTTAGCTTTGCACCATAGCATTCCAAAACATTGAAAAGCTGGCTTGTTTATGAGTGTCCACTTGCCACTTTTCAGGATTATCGAGAAAGTAACGGGTGGCCGCTAAGTATTGACCGTGACAATTATCTTGCATCAAGGTGAGCGGGTAAGAGGCAAACAACCCTTGAGTTTGCCCTTGCTGCATTAAGTTGCCCATAAAGCTCAATATTGAGTTCATCGCTTGCTCTCTGATCTCAATGGCGATGGACGGCGACATGGAGTATTGCTGGAAAAACTCCTGTTTAAGTGGGTAATCGATGGCCCACTGAATGGCACTGTACCAAAGGTGCTCAGCATCTTGTTTTAGATCGCCGCTGTCTTTAATCGACGCTGTAATCGCGTCAGCAAACTCTTGCTTTATCGAGAGAAACAGGTGTTTCATCAGTTCATCTTTCGAGGGGAAGTGATGGAAAAGCGTACCGGTTGCAACTCCCGCTTTTTTGGCAATCGAAGCCGTAGAGGTCGCATAAAACCCTTGGCTGACGAATAGTGTGAGTGCGGTGTCTAAAATAGCCTGTTTTTTATCTGGTTTACTCATCTAATACTTAATTCTCTTCGAATGACTTTTCATAACTAACAGAACAAAGCTAGATCCTGAGATACACTCAGGATGCAACTCTAATGTCATTCTGAACTAGTTTCAGTAGTCAGCTTTTAACCGACATCGTGTTTTACCGCTGACTGTTAACGTAAAAATAGCTTATATAACATGGCCTGGATACCCGTGCCGTATGGCGGGTGGACAAACTTACCTGTGTTTAGCTTGCCTCTGCTCAATACTGTTTTAGCATGGCTTAAGGTGAGGAATCCCTCTTTACCATGGTAGTGGCCCATACCTGAGGGACCTATACCGCCAAATGGTGCATCATCGGCAGCAACATGAAAGACTGTTTCATTAATGCATACACCACCTGAATGGGTGTGAGTCAGCACTAAATCTTGAGTTTGTTGGTTAAAGCTCATCAAGTAGAGTGCCAATGGACGTGGTCTGTCATTGATATAAACAATCGCTTCATCTAAGGAGTCGTAACCTATGATTGGTAGAAGCGGCCCAAAAATCTCATCTTGCATCAAGGTCATTTCATCGCTGACATTGGTGATGAGCTGAGTGGGGATTTTTCGTTTGGCGGTGTTGATCTCTTCACCGTTAGCGCTCACTACAGTGGCGCCTTTAGCTTTTGCATCTTCTAACACAGAGGTTAAACGATCGAACTGGCGCTCATTGATGATTGAGCCGTAATCATTATTGTCGCTAACCTTGCCATACATGGCGTTAAACTTCTTTTGGTAGGCCGCGATAAATTCAGCCTGTTTAGCTTTTGGCACTAATACGTAATCAGGTGCGACACAGATCTGTCCTGAGTTGAGACACTTACCATAGATCATACGCTCAACAGCGGTATCGATTGGCATATCTGGCGCCACAAGCACGGGTGATTTTCCGCCAAGCTCAAGTGTTACAGGGGTTAAGTTGGCTGCTGCTGCTCGCATCACATGACGCCCGACGGTGGTAGAGCCGGTAAAGAGCAAGTGATCAAAAGGCAGTGAAGAGAACTCAGCAGCAACATCAGCCTCTCCCTCAACGACTGCGACAGTGGTTTCATCAAAAATGCTGGTTAACATCTCTGTGATCACTTTATTGGTTTCAGGCGTGAATTCTGACAGCTTTAACATGGCACGATTACCAGCAGAGATTGCCGTGATCAAAGGACCCACGGAGAGCATGACCGGGAAGTTCCACGGCACGATAATGCCCACAACGCCTACGGGCTGGTATTGGACTTTAACCTTAGCAGGAGCAAGTAAGAGGCCTGCATGGCGATGGCTTGGTTTCATCCACTTTTTAAGATTTTTAATGCTGTAATTAACGTTGTTAATGCAGGGCATGATATCTGAGATTAAGGTGTCATCCAGAGAACGATTGCCATAGTCTCGATTTAGCGCTTCGGCTAACGGCTGCTTAAATTTGAGTAGGGCAGTTTTAATTGCACTGAGTTGTTTGATTCTGAGTTCATAAGTTGGCGCAGGTTGAGAACGGTAGCTTTGCTGCTGAAATTGAAGTAACTCGGTTAAGCTCACTCCCTTAGTGACTTCATCTTCAGTTTGTTGAATTGGCATATTCATCCGCTCGCTCTCCTGTTTTGCTGTGGTTGTCTTATTACTCTAATTATTAAAACCGACTGATTGGTCGGTCTGTTGTTGGTATACTAATCCAGTGAGTGAAAAACGTCCAGCATTTATATTTGTTGTTGAATGTTGAATGTTGAAAGTGAGTGAAGAGCTGTTTCTTGTTTTTTTGAATATTGTAAAGGGGAGGGCTGTCTATTGGCTGTTGATTAGCCTCGGAGCTAGCGACGTTGTTTGCCTTGTCTCTAGCTCAACGCTTACGGCTTATGCGATAGCGCGGATTATCCCCATCTCGAACCAAGCGCGTATGGCTTGCAAGACTTTTGTTAGGGCTTGCTCCTCATCGAAATAGTTGAGCATTAATTCACACTGTTGCGCCAAGCTTTGCCCTTGGAGAAAACCCTCTAACAAGACCAACTGATACTCAGTAAGAGAGATAAACTCGGTCAATCTCTCTTCACCTCGCCAAAGTAACCACGCGCAGGCAATGCTGTAGTCGGGTTGTGGAGGCGTTTGTTGATTCTTCAATGCTTGCCAGCTTTCTACCGCGTTACTTTGGCACTTAAATATTTGCACACTAGAGTGAAACCTAAAGCGGCTCTCTGGCCAATGTTCTGGAGCAAGTTGCTCAAGTTCAGAAAAGCTCGCTCTTGATTGTTCTTCTGCATCAAAGGCATTAAGTAGACGTCGCTCGAAAGCGGCAATATGGGACAGAATAGGGTATTGGCTGAAAAAGGCATCATCTTGTAAAAATGGTGGCAGAGCATCACAAAAATGTCGCAGGGAGCGATAAGATGAAGGATGAGCGTTGATGTACTCTTGTGCCATCTTGTCAAAAAGTTCATCGCCGAGATAGATGCCTAACATCTCGTGATCTGTCTCTATCGTCTCAATGAGTCGCAGCCGATAAGCGCTGGCATAGATCCCCAAACGAGTTTGACCATCTTCATCACTTTTAGCTGTGATAAGGGAGGTAAAAGCTGAACATTTATCGTCTTGGGCGTTGTCGGTGCTCTTATCCGATAAAATGTAAGCCATAAAGAGTTCTTGGGTTTGTTTAAGACTTGCCATCAAAGACATTCCTGTTGCTGTTTTTTATTAAGGCCATCTAAGTGAGTTTGTAACCCAGGTAATGTCTTAATTGCAATATCTCTGGCGATGTTTAATTCCTGCTCAAGGCCAGAAAACTCGGGAATGTTTCCGTCTCTTTCGATCATTGTGCTGACCGCACCAAAGCGCTCTAAAGCGGTACCGTAAAGATCCCAAACACTGTCTGGTACGTCGTGGTCATGGGTATCGATGACATAATCTCCGTAGTCTGAGTGACCCGCCAAATGAAATTGTTGTACTCTTTTAGGCTCGATCTTATTCAGGTATGTCACGGGATCGAAATGATGGTTTCTGGCGCTCACATAGATGTTGTTGATATCGAGTAATACTAGGCAGTCAGCTTGTTCTGCAACGGCATTGAGAAAGGTCCACTCATCCATGGTTGAATCTTTATAGGAGAGATAGCTTGAGACGTTCTCTAACAGGATCCGTCTACCAAGAAAGTCTTGTACTGTTCTCACACGCTCGGCGACGTGATTAATGGTCTCCTCTGTATAAGGCAGTGGCAGGAGATCATGGCTATTCACACCGTGAATGGAGGTCCAGCAAATATGATCTGATATCCATTTAGGTTGCACGTCGTTGGCTAATTTTTTCAGGGCAGTTAAATACTCCATGTCTAACGGATCTGTACTGCCGATTGACATTGACACGCCGTGCATAACAATAGGGTACTGTTCGGCTATCGCTTCAAGGTAATATCTGGGTTTACCGCCTGCAACCATGTAGTTTTCTGATAAAACCTCGAACCAATCTATGTCGGGACGAGTGTTCAGAACATGATCAAAATGATTGGTTCTTAAGCCCAATCCAAATCCAAGAAAATCTTGTGTCAGTGCCGTTTCTGTCACTCAGTGGTTACCTCAATCAATGGTAAATAAATGAAGGCACCTACAACCAATAGCGATAATAGGTACCTGTATTTTTAATGATATTCTACTGACTGGTATTAAGCGCCTACTTTGCCGCCAATATCAGCACACGCTTTTGCTGGTGCAGCAACAAAACCAGTGCCTTTACAGCTAGCATGTCCGCCACAAGCGTTATTTGCTGTTTTACAATCATTGTGGCCTTTACAAACGTTCACACTGTAGCAATGCACTAGATCTGTTTTAGCGATACTACCGACCCAATCATCTTGTACTTTTCCGCCCACATCGCCACAGCTTTTAGCTGGCATGGCGACAAATCCAGTGCCTTTACAGCTTGCATGGCCGCCACAGGCATTGGTTGCTGTTTTACAGTCGTTATGGCCTTTACATGCATTAACGCCGTAACAGTGAACGAGGTCGCTGCTACCTTTTGCCATTGCAGCTTGAGTCGTCTCTGATTTGTCAGTGCTATTACAACCGGTTAGTCCTGCCATTGCGAGGGCGAGTGCTGCACCTGTCAGAGTGGCTTGAGCTTTAGTATTCATGATATTACCCTTTTTGATTAATTATTAAACTCAGGTATAAGATTAGTGGCTATTTTTAGGTACCACATAAAAAAACTGTCTGTGTTGCGAACAGTTTGTTTATCTGGTCTCAATGGCCACCATACCTACCTAGATTCAAGACCGAGTATAGAGAGCTAAAATTTCATCAGTATGGAAGTTATGAATAGATATTTAGGTTTAATATCTGGATATTCACGGTTTGAGTAGTGATTGAATCCGTTTTTTTTGCGGGTTTTAACGTATGTGTTTGTCGTGGTATTGGTGCGGGATAAATAAGCTGTAGGTATTGGATATTGTGGTAGGGGAGATTTTTCAGACTTGAAGGTTTGTGTGATCCTGGTCAAGATTTTTATTCAAACTTCAAACTAGAATTAATGTAAAGGTCAGTTGTTAAAGCGTAAATTATGACATTATTAACCTCTCTTTAGTGGGAGTTAAGTGGCCATGATTTTATCGAACAGGGTTCTGGAAGTGAGCCTAAAACGGGCACTTGAACTGGCTTGAGCATATAATGATAGAACCATAGGAGGTCGTTATGAGAACCCGACAAATACTTTGTCCTACAGATTTTTCTGAAACTGCGTCTCATGCTTTAAGGTACGCGATTGAAATGGCCAATTTTTATCAGGTGGGTTTGAGATTGATTCATGTAGTCGATCAACCGCTTGGTGCTGAGAACTATCAAATACTAGCCATTACTCCCGCAGAGCTAGCTAAAAGTATGGAAGATACGGCCGCAGATCAAATGCGCGACCTTCTCGCTGGGCTTAAGAGTGAGCTTCCCATGGAAACCGTGATTAGGCGAGGTTCGCCTATCGATGAGATTTTAGCTGACGCCATTGAATTCGATGCTGGTATGATAGTGATGGCCAGTCATGGTCGGAGTGGTTTATCTCATTTCTTACACACGAATGTCGCCGAAGGCGTCGCTAATAAAGCTAAGTGTCCGGTATTGGTCGTGAAGTGACATTTAGTAAACCGTTAATTGTCAGTAATATGGTTTAATAGACATTTAAATAATGGGTTAGATAGGAGGTTATTGTGCGTACTCGACAAATATTATGTCCAACCGATTTTTCTGAAACAGCATCACATGCGCTAAAATATGCCATCGAAATGGCAAATTTATATCATGTGAACATTCGATTATTGCATGTGATGAGCGATGTTTATAGCCAGCATAATTATGGGATTATTGTTGAAACACCGGTCGATTTAGAGCACAAAGTGGAAGATTTTACGCGTGAAAAGCTCACTAAATTAGCCTCAGAGATCAACACTCATTTAGATGAAGAACTCAGTGTTATTCCTGTGATCAGAAGTGGGGATGTTATATCACAAGTCCTAGAGGAAAGTGTCGAGCAGGGAGTGGGCATGGTAGTGATGGCTAGCCATGGTCATACAGGCCTATCTCATCTACTTAACCCTAATGTGGCTGAAGCAATCACCAATAAGGCCAAGTGCCCAGTGTTAGTGGTAAAATAAGCTGGTTAAATTTAGACAAAGGCGAGTTCATTTCGCCTTTGAATTTGCTTTTTTTACAGTTTTCTTCGGCAAACTGAGATCACAGCGGCAATCATAGGCTCACTGATCCTGCTGGCATTATAAGCCAGTCCTATCTGCTTTATCAGTTTCTCCCCCGCAATTGGTCTTAACACTAAGGCATTATTGTGTTTTATCTCTTGCCAATCAGGCAGCAATGCAGCGCCAACACCTGCACAGACTAAGGGCCAAGTGTATTCAATTGTGCGTATGTTGGCTCTCGTTTGCATCTGAACACCAGATTTTGTCATGGTTTGCTTTAATCTATCGAGCGCGTCACAGGGGGTACGATTGATAAAAGGCAGTGCATTAAGATCATCAATTTCAATGACAGGCTTTGAGGCCAGTGACCAGTTACAGGGAATGGCAAGCTGGTATTTGTCTTCCCAGATAGGGATGAAGTCTTCGCTGCTCGATACCGATTGAGCTAGCACGACTCTGACATCACAGGGCTCATCTGGATCAACAAGGGTTAACTCAACATTATCGATCCTTTGGGTGAGTTCGGTAAGCAGCTCACTCATCCGTTGTGCGCCCAAAGAGCGCATTAATCCTAGGCGGAGTGGAACGGGTGTGGGAGTGTCACTGAACAGATGTAGAATCTCTTGTTGGTTTTCACTCATCTTTCTTGCCAGCGGATAGAGTTTATCGGCAGCGGATGTGGGGCGAACACCACCTGGATGACGTACAAAAAGCTCGACGTTAAGTTGCTGCTCTAACTGAGATATCGCTGCGGTGATAGAAGGTTGAGAGACAAAGCATTGGCGTGAAGCCGCGGTGATACTGCCCTGTTCATAGACAGACTGAAAATAGTGTATCGATCTTAACTTCACTGAATATCCTTAATAAGCGACGAGCGATTAGATAAATGGCTAGCGTTAGCTTACTCAGGATAGACTATGTTAACAAGGCAGGGCTATAGGCAAGAGTTATAGCCCATTCTCACTGCGTTCAACTTCACACTCGTAGGAGGCCATCTCAAACTCGCGACATACCCAAGGGCGATTTTCGTAGATGGTACACATCTTGGTTTCACGATCTAAAGCTACACACCAGCCATCATCTAAGCGTTGCATTACATCTCCGCCCCAATCTGACTCTTCGATATACTTCTCTGGCACACCGGTTTCAGAGATAATGATGACCTGAAGACGACAACAGCAGGCCTGACAGTTGGAGCAGGTTATTTCTGGGTTTGGAATGTTGGTGACTTCTATGATCATGGTGAACTTTCGTAATATCTGAGGGCGACAGAATACAGCAGAAACAGGGGCTTTGTCTGTGCTTATTGTAATCTATTCGAGGCTGGTTCAAGCTAATCTTTATCATCTCATTCTTTCAATAACATCGGCCTTCACATTTTTTTCACCTTGTTAGGGGGAAAATCCCTATTGGTTTTTTTGGGGTAAAAATAATGGGCAAGTTAACTGAGCACAGAGTGAGCAAAGAGGTTTTTCTACGTCGACACCTCCTCTTTCCGGGACTCATGTTCGCCACGCTGGCGACTGTTTTCGAATATCTACAGCTCGATATCCCTATTGCTAAATTTTGGTTTGAACTTGAGGGCGGGGTGACTCAATGGTCACTAAGACACACATGGGTGTTAGATAATGTGATTCATGTAGGTGGCCGTAATTTTGTGATATTGATTAGTGCTATTGTACTGGTGTCCATGATAGTAAGTTTCTGGAAATCTAGCCTAAAACCTTTTAGAAAAAGCCTAGTTTTGTTGTTTCTTAGCGTACTGAGCACCGTTTTGCTTGTCCGGCTTGGAAAAGATCTTAGTCATGTTAGTTGTCCCTGGGATCTGTCCCTATTTGGCGGAAGCCACGAGTACTTGCCTATTTTTGCTATATCACCTTCCCATGGCGAGCTTGGGGTGTGTTTCCCTGGCGGTCATTCCAGTGGCGGTTTTGCTTGGGTCGCCCTCTATTATTTTGCCTACCAGCATTGTCCAAAACTGAGGTGGAAAGGCTTAATGTTTGGCTTGGTTCTAGGTGGGGTTTTTAGTTTGAGTCAGCAGCTACGTGGTGCTCACTTTTTTTCACATGGAATATGGAGTCTAGGCATCGCTTGGCTGGTCTCGACGAGTTTCTATTACCTGTTTTATGTTCGAAACTGGCAATCATCAACGACCGAAACGACTCCGAGACAGGGCGAGTTGGCGTAGGCTAACGTGATTGACTTAGCCTATTCAAGATAGTGACTAGGCACAGATATCTTGGAAGAGCTGATCCGCTAGCTCTTGTAAGGTTTCACCCTGAGGATGGGTGTGTGCGAAAGTTCTTAAACCGTAAATTCCCATGGCTAAAAAGCGTGCCAAATGCTGGCTATCACGTTGAGAGCTGAGTTCACCTTTCGCTTTGGCTAAATCAAATACATCGGCGAGCCCTTGCTGCCAATTTGCCAAGTTCTCGGTAATGATGTTTTGCACTTCTGCATCTTGTTGAGCCATTTCATTAAGGGCTTTAGTGAGCAAGCAAGCCTTTGCAGCCTCGCAACTGATGCACTCTTGCACTGTGTTATCCAGATAGGCTTTGAGCTCAACTAGTACGGGTCTGTTTCCAGTGAAGAAACCTAGAAACTCAGTGCTTCTATCGGTTTTATACTGCTCTAACGCTGCCAGTAATAAGCCTCGTTTATTGTCGAAGGCACAGTAGATAGAGCCGGGGTGTAACCCTGTGGCTTTAGTCAGATCTTGCATACTGGTTTTTCCGTAACCCTTGTCCATAAAAGCGGTCATTGCCGATCTCAGTACTTTCTCTCTATCAAACTCAGCATTACGCATCGGGCTTGTGCTCATTAACCATCTATAAATTGATTGTACTTAATTTTGAATATTTGTTCAAAATAATACTTGAATGATCATTCAAATAAGAATATCTTGAACAAACATTCAAGAAACAGAGTTCGCTATGACTGATAACTTATTTCAACCTTTTGTGCTTAACGAGACCATTACCCTTCAAAATAGGGTTCTAATGGCGCCACTGACTCGTTGTATGGCTGATGAAGAGTTAGTACCGACTCAGGCCATGGCTGACTACTACGCTCGTCGTGCCGAAGCGGGGTTAATTATCTCAGAAGCGGTGATCATTCGCCCCGATGCACAGGGTTATCCCAATACTCCCGGTTTGTTTACGTCAGCTCAGATAGATGGTTGGCGAGTGGTGACTGATGCTGTTCATCATGCTGGTGGTAAAATATTTGCTCAGCTATGGCATACAGGCCGTGTTGCGCATCCTCATTTTTTTAAGAAATCCAGTTCAACTCAGGCATTGGCTCCTTCTGCTGTTGGTGTAGAGGGGAGCGTACCTAGAATGCGAGAGCTAACTTACCAAGTACCTAAAGCGGTCACGCATGATGAGATCACCCAGTTAGTGGCTGATTACTCTCAAGCGGCCTCTAATGCGATAGATGCTGGCTTTGATGGTGTCGAAATCCACGGGGCTAATGGTTATCTCATCGATCAGTTCCTGCACTATGCCAGTAACCACCGCACTGATGAATATGGGCAAACACCAGAAAACATGTCACGTTTTGCACTAGCGGTTGTCGACGGAATTTCAGCCAGAATAGGCAGCGACAGAACGGCACTACGAGTTTCACCTGGTGCCTATTTCAATATGCCTGGCGATAATAGAGATCGTGCCGTATTTGACTATTTGTTAGGTGAACTTGAGCAACGTAATTTGGCTTTTTTGCATATCGGAATTTTTGATGATGCGATGGAATTTGATTATCTCGGTGGCCGTGCATCTAGTTACGTTCGAAGTGTTTACAGCAAGACCCTTGTTGGCGTAGGAAGTTACAGCGCAGAGTCTGGCAGTGCAGCCATTAGTAACGATAAATTTGATCTGTTAGCGATTGGCAGACCATTTATTGCCAATCCTGATTATGTTGCCCGCGTCCGTGCTGGTGAAGAGTTGGTGGCATATTCAGATGAGATGTTGGCCAGCCTAGTGTAGAAAGTTAGTGTAAAAATTTGCTATAGAATCATCAATCTTGTGTCTGTTTTAGACAAATGAGGTTAGCCGTCAGGTTAACCTCTTTTTTTGTTTTACGATAACGCTTAAGGAAATACGTCTTTTGTCGATAAAAAGAGATAGGGTGATACATAATGATACGGATTGTTTCTTACTTATCTAGTTAGATGAATAATCCACTTGAATCTAGCTGTCTTTGAATGTGTTTTTACGATGAATACTAATCAGTATGAAGGGAATAGTTTTGAATATTGACGGGTTGAATATTGGTAGCGTTTCTTCAGGAACACGATCTGTGTCAGAGGCTTTTGTTGCCCCCAAAGCTGATACAGAACCTGCTAGTAGCAAGACTGAAGCCGTTGATAAAGTCTCTATTTCCGAGGCTGGTCGAGCAGCACATAAGTTAGATGTTGGTCGCTCAATGGGAGAGAAGCAGGAAAAGGTGGCAGAAGCTGCTGAACAAAGCGAAGTGGGCCCAGCTTCTATTGTGGATAAACAGATTGAACGCATTAAAGAGCGGATAGAGGAATTGAAGCTAGCGCTTAAGGATTTACAAGGTGATAAATCGGAGGCCGCTGATAAGAAAAGAGAAATGATTAATGCTGAAATCTTGCAACTATCAGGAATGCTTATAGAATTGTATGTAGAGAAAGCTAAAAAGGAGGGATTTGAGTAACACTGATGAAAAGGAATCTTCGAAGGTTACTTGATTAAAACGAGATGAAAAAATCAGACAAGAAGATTGAGCAAAATATCAGAGAGAGCCTGACTCAAGTGTGCGAAATTGCACAGGAGAACGTCGAGGGTTTTGAATGGATTAGTCATAAGGTGCATTATGGCAATGTCGCAGGTTCAATTCAGATCACCTGCATGTTCACAGAGTTTCGCAATGCCAAAATGGCTAAGCATGATGAGTATCTCTACCAGTTAATCCAGCAGTCCCTCTCCTTAATCGACATCGATATTAAAGATATTCGACGCCACGTTGATTTCGACAACGGCAACCCATACGAAAAATCGAAGCGCAGCATGGCCTGACCATACTGATACTCATTCTCTAATATTTTGCGCCTTCAGTGAGAATTAAGTGCCTTTAAAGTCAGACCGTTAATCTTTTTCAGCATTGCTGTCAAAGTTTGCAACGGGATTGAGTTCACCAAAGCATCAAGTAATACATTTACATAGCCAAGCATTGTTTTGGGCGTTACGCTTAACTTCGATGATGCCATAGCCATGACTTTTCACTTTCTGGGCAACGCGCTGTAAGGCTTTTGCATAGTCTTCAATATTTTCTATCTCTGCTTGAAGGTTTTCCCAATCCTCCAATCGAAAGAATTTGATGGTTCCTTGAACATCGAGGGGCGTTGAATTGTTTTCCCATTCTTGAAGGGTTATCTCATTCACATTCATTGTTTCAAGTCCTTATAAAATGTCAGTGATAAAGGTAATAGTTTCATCAATTGACGGGCTATTGCCTATGGTCTCGTTGAATGTCTCTCTCTCTTTTACTAGAGTTTGTCTGGCTTGCTTCAAGAGGTTTAATTGTTTTTCATCGATATCTTTACTTATATAAGTAACAGAACGATTATCTTGCATGTGATCGAGTGCGTATAAGCTGTTATCGATTAACTCTAGATAGTTCATCACACCATCGAAATCTGCAGATATGGATTTGACTTGATTACCCTGAAAACCTGTTAAATTGCTTTTGTTGTTCGTGAGGTGATAGAAGGTCATTTTACTAACGTCGGGGAGTAATTTGTGCAGGTTATCTAATCGTTTTTTTAGTTTTACAGCACTTTTGTCTTCAGTTAACTCATCTAAGGTGTCGTACATATTTTGCAGTATCATCTTTTTATGGACATTTAACGGCCCTAACGCGCCGCTGCCTAAACCACCTTTTACGGCTAATATGCTCTGGGTGCTGGCAAGTGTAGCGGCTTTACCTGTCATAAATGTACTGCTGATCTCTGTGGTTCCAAACTTGTACCAGCTCTCATTGGGCTTACGTTTCAGTTCAAAGTCACTGACGACATTGGTTGATTTTCCGCTTTGTTTATCCATTTTTGGGGTGACGACTATGGTGCGGGTTTTAATTCCTATATTGCCTTGAACCGGTTGTTGTGGATCTGTAGCCCGGGTCTCGAGGGCAATACTGTTTCGCTCAGAATGGTGATAAGTGACCGCATTGCTACAACCTGCTAAATGTGTCATAGCAAAGAGAGAGATTAAAACTAAATGTATGATTTTCATTATTTAATCTCTCCATATACCTTTTCGCGTAACTGATTGATAGAGTTGGCACTTTCAGCCAATTTATCAGCAGCCTCTCCACTTGCGACAAACTCCGACACTTCCATATCGTCAAGACCGGTTACTTTTACTTTGTTCACAGAAAATAGCGACATAGCATCTGAATCTTCTGTTTTTTTAGGAACAATGGCATACACATCCCTATCGTAACCAAGGGACATTTTATTACTGCCTTCGGTACTGGCTGCAATCGTTAATCCTAAAGATGTTTCTTGTACATAGACTAAATAGTTTGACTGACAGCCAGCCAAGAGCAGAACCAGTAATGGGCCTGATAATCGTTTATATATCATCATTAATATCCTTATCTGTGGGTTTTGAAGTTAACACGGCGCAAATGTCCTCATCGCGCTGCTGCGCCTCATTTATATAATAAATAGAAACAGAGTCTGCTTGGTTAATTCGGAGGGTGTTACGTGAAGTGGTGCCTAGGTTTACACGAATATGGTAAGAGGAAGCTGATAGTCCCAACCCTGTTTGTTGACTGCTAACAACCAGGGGAATGGCTGAATACTCTTGTGTATCTGATGGATTGTTATTTTCCGAACTTTCACCAATAACTTGGTCAATACATAAATCATGGTTGTCGCTAAATAAGGGGTAGACTAGTCGTTGTTTTATATAGCCTAACTGTATACCGACGACAGGTTCAGTATAAAGGTGTAAGCCATAGGCTTGATGCGTGACAATTTTTGCATGCTTATAAAGCTCAATATGAGATTCGCTGGCAAGTCCTATATTATTTAGTGAGCAGCCACTGGCTAACAGCGTAGCTAATAGCCAGGTAAGGTTAAGTGCTAGTTGGTGATTAGCCATTAGATGCATCGTATTCCTTTCGATGGCGGCAATTCTAATATTGAACGAATAACTTAAACTGGTAATAAGTGAAGTGGCTTGAAGTTAGCGTTTATGTTTTAACGGGTAGCTTAATAAAAAGCGGTGCCGTAATTAGCTTAATATTCGTACGGTAAAATAAGATAACCTATCTATATGTTGGTGTCCAATGAGGCATTGGGGTTGGTATCACTTCGCCGAAATTCAATGCTAATGCTCAATGGCTGACAAGAAGTATGCTTTGTCGCCTTTCTTCAGTGTAAATCGCCGCTGATTATGAGAAACTTTGCGTCTAAGTAGATATACAGCAATTAAGAGTATTAACGAATGAACGATGAACTGAATGTAATCGATAACCTAGATGAGTTAGGGCGCTTTTTACTCTCGGTTGAAAGTGGTGGTTTAGGGCTAGATGGCGTCGAAGGCGTTGGCATGGCGACCAATAATGCTGATGGCCGTCATTTTGTTGCGGTTTTCGATAGCAACCACAAGGTGTTACACGCACGTTGGATCACCAAGGATGTGTTTGAAACGGGCAAAGATATGGTGCGTAACGGCGTAAAACCCAAGCATTAATTCAATATGAGCTAAGCATTAGTTATCAACTTTATATTGGCTCAGTGTTGAATAATGGCATCGATTAAGCAGTCTATGGAGATCATAGGCTGCTTTTTTTATAGCTTAAGCTTGATAAGGATTGATATTGTTTAAGCATGATAAGAGCTCTTATTTATCTCCCAGTTAGGTGAGTCGCCAAAATACTCAATGTAATAATCAATAAATGCTCTCACCTTTGGGGCTAATAATCTCGAGCTTGGGTACACGGCCCAGATCGCAGCTTCGGGCACCAAAGGATAGTCTTTCAATATTTGGACTAACTCACCACGTTGAAGATGTTGATATACACTCCACTTTGAGTTTATCGTTATGCCCAAACCATTGGCGCAGGCATCTCGGATAGCTTCACCATTGTCGGTACGAAAATTCCCTTTTACTTTTATGTTTAGCTGGCCGTTTGGGGTTGCAAAGCCCCAGTCTTCAAGTCCAAACAGGGTGATACAGTTATGCGCGCTTAGCGCTTTAGGAGTTTCTGGTTCGCCATAGGTTGCTAAGTATTGAGGTGATGCACACAGGATGCGATTGTCGGTTGCGAGTTTCCTTGCGATTAAGCTGGAGTCTTTTAGATATGAATTGCGAATCGCAATATCGAACCCACCTTCAACCAAGTCGACAATGGTATCGGAAAGCTTTAAGTCCACATTCAGGTTTGGGTACAGAGCGATAAATTGGTTCAAGGCTGGGAGTAAATGCATACGTCCGAAGGATGCGGGAGCTGTGATACGTAAAGTCCCTTGTGGGGAAATACTGCCAACACCAACAGATGATAGCGCTGCATCCACACTTGAGAGCACGTCTTCTGCATAGGGAAGAAACGATTTTCCCTCTTCAGTTAATGACACTTTACGTGTGGTGCGATGAATAAGGCGCACCCCAAGACCTTCCTCAAGTTTATTGATATGTGCACTTGCCACTGCAGGGGATAAGCCAAGATCTTGCCCCGCCATACTGATATTGTGCGTTGCGGCTATTCGGACAAAAAGTTTGAGGTGCTCAATGTTCATCATTATCAACGAAAACTAAAAAGTTATTCCTTACTCTGCTTTATTATCAAGATAAACACCATTAATTATACTGTTTTTAGCCATTCTATTGAGATAAAACCAAATGGAAGTCATGGTGGTGCAAGCTCTGAAGTTGCTCGAGTTATGTCCTGACGACGAAATAGATCAGTCGTTACTTTAATGTGAAAAAAGGGAGTTTCTATGTGTAAGACAATACTGTTGACCGGTGCGACAGATGGCATAGGGTTAGCGACAGCAAAAATGCTGGCATCAAAAGGCCATCATTTATTAATACATGGGCGCAATGCAGAGAAGCTGATGCAAGTTGAAAATCAACTTAAGCAGTTGCCCAATGTAGGCACTATCGAGTGTTACTTGGCTGATTTCTCAGACCTTGCCGATGTAAAGGCGATGGCCAAAAAGATTCAATCACTGCACACCAGCCTAGATGTGATTATCAACAATGCAGGTGTATTTAAAGTTGATCAACCAATGACGAAAGAGGGGCTTGATGTCAGGTTTGTGGTCAATACTATCGCTCCATACTTATTAACCAAGCAATTATTACCAATGATGGGTACCGAGAGTCTCGTTATTAATCTCTCTTCTGCAGCGCAATCAGCAGTGGACATAGATGCGTTGCTTGGTAACACTCGGCTTTCTGCTATGGATGCTTATGCCCAGAGTAAACTGGCAATTACCATGTGGACAGCGCATCTGGCTAAATTGCTAGGCGGCAGTGGTCCCGTCATTATCGCCGTTAATCCAGGCTCTATGCTTGCCAGTAAAATGGTGCAGGAAGGTTTTGGGGTTGCAGGGGGAGACATCAATATTGGTGCAAATATTTTGACTAAACTAGCACTAGAGGATCAGTTCTCAACGCATTCTGGTGACTATTTTGACAATGATTCAGGTCGATTTTCAGCTCCTCATCCTGATGGTGATAATCATCAGAAAATGGAGCAATTAATGACAGCATTGAACGTGATGGTACAGGCGCAATAAAGTTGATGTTGGTGACGGAAAAATTGTCACGATTGTCTCATTCGAACACTCAGTTTTTAAGTATACTCGGCCTTAAGATCAATCCTACTTTATAATCTGAAAGGTATTCATATGAAGACGGCCGACGAGTTTATCCAGCATTTAGAACTAGAACAACATGTTGAAGGAGGCTTTTACCGTTCATCTTACCGCTCTGCCGAGTCGTTCGATGACAAGCGGGCGCTCTGGACCAGTATCTACTTCCTCTTGCGTACAGGCGAAGTTTCAAACTTTCACCGTTTGACCGCCGACGAGATGTGGTATTTCCATGCTGGAGAATCACTCACGATCTACATGATTGATCAAGAAGGGACGTTAACCACTGCTCAGTTAGGGTTAGATTTAGCTGCGGGGCAAAGGCCGCAATTTTTAGTGCCTAAAGGCTCTATTTTTGGCTCAGCAATGAACCAGCCGGGTTTTTCGTTAGTTGGTTGCATGGTTTCACCGGGTTTTACGTTTGAAGATTTTGAGTTGTTTAGCCAAGAGTCATTGTTAGAACTGTACCCTGAGCACAAAGAGATCATAGTGCGTCTTAGTCGCTGCAGTGGTGAGTGATAACCAGGTTGCTGTTTATTAAACTCTGCTAGCCGATGGAATAAAAAACCAGTATTAACCTATGTTGATACTGGTTTTTAACGTTTAAATATCTACACGTTTATTATCTAAATTTAAGCTTGGCTCGGCCTTTGAGGTTATCGTTATCCTTCACGATAAGTTTCACTTTCGATGCTCGAGAGCCAAATTTGATGGCGACAAGACCCGATGCTCGGCTGCCATCATTAAACTTCCATCTATGGCGAGTAATATAGCCATCCTCATCATAGCTTAGCGACACAAACAGATGAACAAACCAAAGATCCACATGCTTGATCACCGCCACAGGTTTTAGTTTTTCTGGTTCTGTTGATACCGAAACAGTTTGTGTGCTGGTATGAGAAAGGCCGCCATTATCGGTAACCGTTAAGCTTACCGTATACTCGCCGTCTTCAGCATAAGTGTGATTTAAAGTGTCGGTATCGGCACTTTGACCATCGCCGAGATCCCATTGATAACTAACTAGCTCACCATCTTCATCAATGGAGGTGCTGGTAAAGTTAACCACGTTATATTGAGCATTAACGGTAAAGCTGGCTACTGGTGCAACATTCGGTGCTTCATCCTCTTTAATTGTGACCACTAAAGGCGGGTTATCGATAGGGGCGTTACCACCAGACAGTATGATATTGAACTGAGTATCACCAGCTAGATCATCGTTGTCCAAAATATTGATGGTTACGGTTTTAGTGGTTTCATCTGCGGCAAACACCATATGTGAGTTAAGGGCTTCATAATGAGTGCCAGCAATGGCGGTTAGATCTTCAGTGGCGACCAATATGGATGTTTCGCCAGTTACCGTGCCTTCCCTTTGTAGGGTAAATGAGAAGGTTTGTGCATCTTCGTCAACGTCGTCAGATGTTTTACTGGTGAAGACCTTATCTTGTGATTGGGCATTGAGCTGAATGCTATCTATTGATGCGTCACCTTTTTCCCCTTTGACTTGATAATCAAGTCGTAGCTGAACCTTCTGTCCGGCGTACTCCTCTAAATCAACACTGACTTGTTCCCAGTCTCCATCTGTGTGTTTCTGGCCGCTCATCTGCCAGAGTGGAAGCCAATTTTGACCATTATCGAGTGTGGCTTCAATTGACAGAGTCCCCATATCTTCACCATACATGGAGAAGGAGAAATCTAGTGTTGGTGCATTCTTAGTGGTTAAATCAAAGCAAGGGCTGAGCATGGCAACATGATCACCATAGCTAATAAAATCATCCATCTTGCTGGTGTCTACGTGGATAAAGCTGTGACCCTCTACAGGTTCATCTGCTCCGGTGCGTGATGATGAGGTGTCGCTGTCAAACCGCCAGTTATAGCGGTTGTTTTTAACATCCTGAACCCAAGGTGTTTCGGCCACAGCCTCGTTGACGTTAAAACCTTCGTGATGAGGATATTGAATGACTTGTGTCGAGTTAGCGCAAGTCGGCACGGTACGCCCATCACCATATTTATCATAAAGGTGGTATTTGTCAGTAGAGATTAGGCTTAACATGCGAGTTTGCTGTTGAGGTGAAAATCGGTTTCGGCATCTGTTGCTGCCTCCGCTCATAAAGTTCATGGCGTCAGGGGCATAGAGTACGCCTTCATCATCGACAACATCGCCGTTATAAACACAGTTTTCAATGAGGTCATCTCTGTCGGGATCCGGCGGTGTATCAATAATATGGTCGCCATATTTCCACCCCATTTCACCTGCAAGCAGTGAGATCGGGCCATTACTGTTACTTTGATAAGTGTGTCTTATGCTGAGGTTATGGCCTATTTCATGGGCAGGAGTGGTACGAACCAGATCGACTGGGTCGACTTCGACCGCATCGGTTGCTTCATAAGGCCACCAAGCGTGACCATTAACCCGTCTGAGTTCAGTCACGAGTATGTTGTAGCTATCGAGCGCGAAGAAAGGTCTGACTAACTCCTCTCCTTCGTAGTCCCAACCATTTTCAGGGTCGTGAAAACCAGGGACATCTTCATTAGTAATATAAACCGTGTCTTTGTGATTAAACTGCACTCCCATAGGCAGGTAACTTACATTTAATTTGTCTATACCTTCCCTGAGTGCGGCATCATTTGCTTGTGCATCTGTTCCCTCGTTATCTTGTGCTGCTACAAGAAAGCGAACATCGAGCGTGATAACGTCATTATCTGCTGCAGTAGATTGAGCAGAAAAGAGTAATAAGGCTATAGCACCGTATAAGTTGCGATATGTATCTCTCACTTTAATACCTCCATCAATTTATCTATTTTTGTTTTCAGTTCATTGGCTAAGGTCATTGTTTAGACAGCACTCACTCCTCGTGCTGACCAATAAATCATCAAATAGGGTGTTGGATAGTTAACAAACCTCTTAAAGCTCGTTTTTATCTCTATTTATTATCTTTTGATGTAACAGATTGATTCGACAGTGGTGTTTTGGTAGGTTTTTGTATCGCTAACTTATTGGTTGGTAGATTAACTATCTTTGTTTTGCTTGCTTGCTAGTTCGAGGTGTTGAGCGTTGCTTTGGGTTTTATTCTGTTTAATAAAAAATGCCAGTCAACAGACTGGCATTTTAACTATTCGCTTAGTAGGTAAATACTGAGGTGTTTACCAGATGCGTACACGCTGATCTTCTGGCAGATAAAGCTCATCACCAGGCTTAACATCAAATGCCTTGTACCAAGCATCGTGGTTACGCGGTGCTTGTGCGCGATATTGACCAGGTGCATGGGTGCCAGCACGAAGCTGGTTGAGCATGCTTTGCTCAGTGCGTTTCTCTTTCCACACTTGAGCCCAAGCAAGGAAGAAGCGCTGATCGCCAGTTAGGCCATCGATGATAGGGGCTTCTTTGCCGTTTAGGCTAAGTTGGTAAGCGTGATAAGCCATGGATAGACCACCTACATCACCAATATTTTCACCTAAACTGTTGCGACCGTTGACGAAGTTGTCAGGTATCGGCTCGTATTTGCTGTATTGAGCAGCTAAACGATCGGCCTTTGCGTCAAAAGCAGCGCGATCGGCGTCAGTCCACCAGTTGCGTTGAATACCATTGGCATCGGATTTAGAACCTTGATCATCAAAACCATGTCCCATTTCGTGACCGATAACAGCACCAATACCACCATAGTTAACTGCTGGATCGGCATTTGGGTCAAAAAATGGCGGCTGTAAGATGGCGGCTGGAAATACAATCTCATTAAATGAGCTGTTGTAGTAAGCGTTCACCCGTTGTGGTGTCATGCCCCAGCGATTACGGTCGGTTTTCTCAAGCTCTTTCGCGATGCTATCGGCTTTAAAGAACTGACGTAAGTTTTGAACATTGCCCACAAGATCTTTGTTGGTCAGGGTTAAGCCATCAAACTCTTTCCACACATCTGGGTAACCGATTTTAGGCGTAAAAGCGGCAAGCTTAGCGTGCGCGTTAACTTTTGTCTCTGCGCCCATCCAGTCGAGACCATCGATACGTTGACCTAAAGAGGTGCGCAGGTTTTCAACTAACTCAGCCATCTGCTGCTTAGATGATTCAGGGAAGTAGCGACCAACATAGACCTTACCGATAGCGAAGCCCAATGATTGAGTATCAGACATTTCTGAAATCGCACGCTTCCAACGCGGACGCGGCTCTTCTTGTCCGTTTAATGTTTTGCCATTAAAAGCAAAGTTGGCGGCATAGATATCTTCAGACAGTAAGCTGGCGTTGTTGCTAATCGTGTGGAAAGTGAGGTAATCCTGCCAAACATTTAAAGGTTGTTGGTTGGTCAATGCGATCATGGCTTTGATTGGATCAGGTTGAGATACGTTTAGCTGTGGTACCTGATAACCTGTTTCTGCGAAGTAAAGATCCCAGTTAAATCCAGGGTATTGCTTAGCTAAGTCTGCACGCTTTACCTGATTAAGAGTCAGATCGCGGTTACGACGCTTCTCTCTCGGCCATTGACCTTCGGCCATCTTGGTTTCTAAGGCTAAAATTGCCGTTGCACGGGCTTTACCGTCTTTGATACCTGCAAAGGCAAGCATTTCTGCGATATGCTCAACGTAAGCGCTGCGAATGTTAACAAAACGCTCGCTGTCCTCAAGGTAATATGAACGGTCAGGTAGTCCTAGTCCGCCAGCCCCAATAGACATCTCATACTGGTTCGGGTCTAAGCGGTTAAACCACATGCCGCCGGCGATAGGCGAGGTGGCACCAGTGAGCCATGCACCGCCGAATACCTTGGTTAAATCATCGGTGGATTTAATGGCTGCAATTTGATCTAAGCTGGCTTGAATTGGCGTGATACCTAGCTTGTTGGCGGTATCAGTGTCCATGTAGGCTTGATAAAAATCAGCGATCAGCTGCTCTTCAGCGTTAAGGTCGCTACGACTGGCTATGTCATCGATGATGGCTTTAACTTGCTTCTCACTGCGCTCTGCCAAGCCTGTAAATGCACCAAAGCGGGTTTTATCCGCTGGCATAATGTAGTTGTCATACCAAGTGCCGCTGGCATACATAAAGAAGTCATCGCCAGGTTTAACGGCCTCGTTACGCGCCGTTAAATCGACACCAAAACTACCGAGTTCAGCTTTGTTTGAACTGGCTACCGTCACTTTCTTTTCTGCTTCAATATTCTTGGTATCAGAGGTGTTACAGCCTGCTAAAAATGTGCTGGCTAAGGCGATAGCGATTAAGGATTTTTTCATTGTTATATTCTTCCTTGCTAATAGAGAGTCGTTATTACATAAAATCAAAGATAACATCATCTTAGTTTGCCAAAAAATGTCAACGTCTGATTTGTTAGCAAATTTAAGCTAAATACTACTGAGACGTTAATTATGTTGTCTATGTTAACCGTTGCGGATTAATTGGTGATTAAAGCAGAGAAGAGCGGGCTTCGCCCTGCTAGAACGGCACTGCGTGCCTGCGAGGTCGTTCGCAAGCTCACTGCTAGAGCGCTTTGCTGCGAGGTGTAAATGGAGATGAGTGTCTACAGAATACACTGCTCAGGGAGTAGTTTGTAGCTACGGATTAATGGAGGGAAAATGCAAGTGAATAAAAAGCTTTTATGAGTT
>SAMEA5043660__coassemble_465_pt1 | contig 26428 bp, 27 predicted proteins | sample SAMEA5043660__metabat2_high_PE_003 | metagenome-assembled genome bin SAMEA5043660 (sample SAMEA5043660) | Gadus morhua | reverse complement strand
ATTTGGATCGCGTGGTTGAGATCCTGCAACAATGGGTTGAAGAGGATCGTAAAGCAACACCATTAAAAACTCTGCAAGGCTTAATCTGGAAGCAAGGTTATGCCCGTGGCGAATTTACCGGTCATATCTTCCCTGATTTCATTGAAGCCATAGAGCGTATCAAGCAAAGCAATATGCGCATCTATAGCTTCTCATCAGGTTCTGCAGAAGCACAAAAATTACTGTTTAGTCATAGCGACGCTGGTGATTTGACTCCTCATTTCGACGGCCATTTCGATACTCGTACAGGTAATAAGCTGTTTAAACAAGCTTACTGCAACATCATCAACACCATCAGCTTGGCGCCTAAGCAAGTGCTGTTTATCTCTGATGTAGTAGAAGAGCTAAAGGCCGCTGAAGAAGCCGGTATGCGCACGATGCAAATGGTGAGAAGCCAAGATCAACGTACTGGCTCACATAAGCAGATAACAAGCTTTGAAGAGCTGACGTTCTAGTCTACTCATCAAACCAAAAAAGCACTCTAAACAGAGTGCTTTTTACTATGACTTGTTCGGTAAGATGCTATAACGCTCCTTTAACCTATCCCAGTTCTCTGTCTGACGAAAATACTCCTCTTCACAATAAAGATCTCTTTCAATAGAAAGCTGCTCTTTCGGAATAATGTCAGCGTATTTTTCTGGATCACTGCCATAAATTAAGCAGAGGGTACTGAAGTAACGCTGGGCATCTAAGCTATGTTCATCCCAAAAATGATCATCATCAAACTCATCTATATCTCCATCTTCCAGAGAAAACAAATCAGCCGCACTTAAGGCGATATCAGTACCATTTTCGAATGAATGGATAAGCAGCAGAGTCGCTAACGTATCCGCAGCATCCTCCTCTTTTCCTAGCACCACAACTTGATTAGCAAAAATAAATGCATGGCCATATTCATGACCTAAAGTATGCAAAATAGCATCCTGTGTTGCTTCAATAGGCGTAACACCTGTCTCTTGGTAATTATCTTTCTTAAAACGGGTAAGCACCTCAGTCACGAACTCATAGGGAATGTGCACCTCCATTAATTCAGGATCAAAAAAGGGTCCCTCTTTAGCACCATATTTAATCTGAAGGTTTGACTCTATCGGCAATTCATCCACAAGGATCTGTATTTGCTGCTCAACCGATTTAATCACCTCTTGAGCACGTTTATCAGCATCACTTGAAGCAGGGAGATAAACTTGTATCGTTTTAGCTGATAGATTAGAAATTGAAATAACACAAAGTATTGTTAGTAATAGATAAAATCGTTTCATTCTTTTCACCTTATAACCTAGCTTGTTGCCACTATGCCATCCTGTTATGCTAAACCCAAGTCAAACACATGTTTGAATACCGACTAAATGACGAGGCAAAAAGATGGATGACTTTATCGAGCAACACCCTATCCACACTGAGATACCTGTTGCTTGGGGAGAGATGGATGCACTGCAACACGTCAATAACGTCGTATATTTCCGCTATTTCGAATCGGCTCGCATCGATTTTTTTACTCAAATAGGCCTTTTCAAAGAGTTACAAACAGCCAGTATCGGTCCAGTCTTAGCTGATAATAATGCACGTTATAAGCGCCCAGTCACCTACCCAGACAACTTGCTTGTTGGGGTCACGATTAGCGATGTGCAGACAGATCGATTTATGATGCACTACACAGTATTTAGCAAAGCTCAGCAAGCTGTGACTACCTTAGGTAGTTCACTGGTTGTTATGTTTGATTTCAAAACAGGCAAAAAATCAGTGCTAAGTGGTGAGCTGCTAGCATCACTCAAAAGCTATGAAAAACAGGTTTAGAGATTAGACATTAATTGGAGAATGATGATGACCGACATAAAAGTGCAGCATCAACAAGAATCACATCAGTTTGTCATCAATATCAATGAACAACAGGCTGTATTAACCTATCTACTTTATGATGACCGGATCGATTTTAATCACACTTTTGTGCCCGACGAATTACGCGGTATGGGGCTGGCAGAGAAGCTGGTTCGTCATGGTCTAGACTGGGCTAAGCAGCAAGATAACAAGATTGAAGCCAGCTGTTGGTATGTGCAGAAGTTTCTATAAAACTAAGCGCCTGTCAGTTGAGATAACTGCGCTTTTACATCTTCAGAGATAGCTTGGCTCTTATCGATGGTGTAATCGTAGTGCACTAATGTTGTTTTAGCTTCGGCCGTTTTTTTACCTTGCTGCCAACTCTCCTGCGCCACTTCAAAGCTACTGTTACCAACACGGCTTATCCAAGTCTTCACCAATACCGGCTTACCATAGTTGGTTGGTGAGGTATAAGCGATGGTAAAACCTGCAACAATCAAATTCCATTTAGTCAGATCTAGACTGGGATTAAAAATTTCAAATACAGGCTCACGCGCCGCTTCGAACCATACTGGGATGACAGTATTATTGATATGACCTAAACCATCGGTTTCATTAAATCTTGGCTGGATCTCTAAGTTAAAAAAAGTCTCTGGCACGTCTAAATATCCTCTTATTGTTGTTATTCTCTTTATACCAATTAACGTCACGCAGTGACATCAATAGAGATGCGAAGCAGATCTATTTGCAGACGTTAGCGAAGTTTTTAGTGAGATGCAATCAACACGGTAAAAGCAAAAAGGATGCCTAAGCATCCTTTTTGTTGTTTATATGGGAGCGTTATCTCGCATACATCTTATCGATTTCACGGGAGTACTTGTTGTAAATCACCTTACGTCTTAGCTTCATTGTCGGCGTAATAAGTCCTGCTTCCATAGAGAACGCTTCTGGCAATAAGGTAAATTTCTTAATCTTCTCAAATCCAGCAAGGTCGCTTTGTAGTTCCACAAGTTGCTGCTCATAATGTTCAATCACGCGAGGATTACGCAGTAAATCCATCGGTGATTCATAATGAATCCCCTGACCTTTTGCCCACGATTCCAATACTTCAAATGCAGGAACAATCAAGGCTGACACATAGTTTTTACCGTCAGCAACGATGGCCACCTGTTCAATGAGAGGGCAACAACCCACCTTACCTTCAACACGTTGTGGTGCGATATACTTACCGTTAGAGGTTTTCATCAACTCCTTGATACGGTCAGTAATAAACAAGTTGCCCTGTTCATCGATACGACCAGCATCGCCGGTTTTCAACCAACCATCTTCAAAGGTTGCTGCAGTCTCTTCTGGACGATTATAGTAACCGCGCATCACAGTATCACCACGAACCAGAATTTCGTTATCTTTACCTAGCTTAATCTCAACATCAGGTAAGACCTGACCATTAGAACCCGGTACACGGTTAGCTAAGGTATTACAGGTAGCGGTCGCAGTGGTTTCTGTCATGCCATAACCACACAGTACTGGCACATCGATACCTTGGAAAAAAGCACTAACATTCGGATCAAGTGCAGCACCACCCACAGGCATAAACTTCAAACGCCCACCTAAAACCTGCTTCAATTTACTGAAAACCAGTTTATCAGCCAATTTCCACTGCAAACTTAAGCCCAGTGAAGCTTTATGTCTGCCTTGACCCACTTCAGATTGCTTATGTCCTACAGACATAGCCCAAGTGAACATTCTTTGTCTAAGTTCAGGAGCTTTAATCACTTTATCCTGTACTGCGCTATACACTTTTTCTAAAAATCTTGGCACAACACATAAGGTGTGTGGACGAACTTCAACAATCGCCTCTTTAACCGCCATCGGATTTTGTAGATAAACGTTGTGCCCGCCTCGACAAAGCACGTAAAAAGTCCAGCCTCGTTCAAATACATGGCTCAAAGGAAGAAAAGCCAGTGACACATCACCTGAAGTGAAAGGTAATAATTGGTCATGCTGGCGCACCATGGAAGCGATATTACGATGATCTAACATCACGCCTTTAGGGTCACCCGTGGTGCCTGAGGTGTAGATAATCGTCAGTAGATCGTCGAGGGTAGCATCATCCAAACGTTGATTTAACTCAATCAAGTCATTTGAAGAGTAGGTGTTCTCAATAAGATCATCTAAATAGTAGTGGTTAGGCTTATCTTGCAACTGAACACTTTTATCAAACACTACGATGTGTGTGATGCTTTCACATTGCCCAGCTAATTCACAGGCCATCTTGTAGTTGCCAGCATCACCGACAAAAACTAATTTGGCACTAGCATCATCGACGATATATTTGGCTTGCTCAAAGGTGCTAGTTGGGTAGATAGGCACAACACTTAGACGTGATTTTAGACTCGCGACATCGGCACAGGTCCACTGAGGACAGTTCTGCGATAGGATCACTGTGCGATCTTGTACTTCCAGATCAAAATGGATGAGAGCCAGAGCTATTTGAGTGCTGATTCGCTCAAAATCCTGCCAGCTAACCTGATGCCATGGGGCAGCCATTTCGAATCCTTCGAGCGCGATTGCATCACCCATTTCATGGCTTTGCTTTTTAATTAAACGTGTTACGTGATATTGCTCGAGAGACATAATTTGGGACCTTTTAAGCGTACAGGTGTACCTCTTTTTTCCATTTTACTTTAGAAAACAAAAAAAAATAAGAGTATTTGCTCAAACTTTGCAATTTCGATCACAGATATAACTGAAAAGATTTATTATAAAACATCACCTTGCCAGAGTTTTTGTCTTCCCCACCAAATGGTTACGATAGAAACAAGCGCAAGAAGAACATCGATACCCAGTATCAGCCAAATACTTCTTCCATCGCCAGAAACATCGAAAGAGGTTGATATCCATACTGAATGACAAATAATAATCAACATAAGAGCAGAAAGCTGCATTGGGGTTTTACAGGCACTGCCGACAGCTAAAATAACACCACAACCGAAAAATGTACTTAACATAAGGTGCAAACAAACCCATATCGTAATTTCAGGGTTAAATAAGCTAATCAGTCCCGAGGTTAATCCCATCAGGCCAACCAATATCATCAGCAGCTTAAACTGACTCCGATTAAACGCATCTATCATTCCTTGTTTACCGTCAAATCCCGGCAACATATAGAGTGCTTCTACGGCTCGCCAGCGATGAATACGACTCCAGTGCACCATAGAGCAAGTCACACAACTAAACTGAGTAAACAGAAACAGTGCTGGAATATCCAAGCCTAAAACCTTAGAGAGCACTGCGGCGGTTAATGTCAGTAACGGCATCATTAAAATAAACATACTGAGCAAGGGGCCCATAAAAAAATTTACAGGGTGCAACCAGAGTTCCAATTTAGCCAACAAGGGATTCGACTTAAAGCTTGGAAGCCACACGCCACCCATCTCTTGTGCATTAAGATAAACCGTTCTGGCCTGCGGATGCCAAGGATTCGAACTCGTCCTTTGCCATAAAAGCCAAGCTAACACTCCATTAGCAATAAACAGAGGTAAATTTATCTCTTGAGGAAGTTGGCTAGCTAAAGATGAAAGAAATATAAGGAAAAGATAGAGCACTACAGACCAATAGTAAGTTTGCACTTTAACCAAACACAGGTAGATAAAAATTAACCCCGCAGCAGTGGCTAGCTGTAATTGAACAAGGCTCCCCTCAATGCCTGAAACAAGTGATATTAACGTACACACAATAAAGGAAAAAATAAGCAGACTTGCCGCCTGAAACTGCAGATTTTGTCGGTATTGAGGGATCAGTATCGACCACTCAGTGGCGGCTAATCGATTTAATTGCCAAGCGACAGAGATTGAGACAGAGACTTGGAACATGCTCAGCATTAATGAAACGACTTCAGATTTTTCAAACCAGAAAACAGGGATTAACATGACCATCCCAAGTAGCGCTACGCCCATAAAACTGGCACTGACTACGTCGCAGAACCAGATCCTCGACATGCCATTGAATCGGCTAAGCACTCGTTCTAGCTGAGTTGGCTTACTATTGGGTTTGTCAGTGGCCAGATTCATTGTGGCGTCTCACTGCGGTGCAGTGCCACAAATAACTGTTCTAAATTCAGCGATTCAGCCTGCATATTGGGACAACGTGCTGCTGAATAGTTGTCCACCAGCACCTTGTTACCTTGCTTATTCAATACTCGCACCTCATCGGCAATGGAATCTCCCTCCGCTAAAGTCAGTAATTTTACCTCCTCGCGAACGCTATCCATTTCCTTAAAAAGCACCAGTTCCCCTTTTCTCATTAGGGCTAAATGACTCGCAACTCGCTCAAGATCAGAAGTGATATGGGATGAAAACAGTACTGCAGAGCCTGACTCTATGGCTAAATCAAACAGATCTGACATGAATTTTCGACGAGCGATGGGATCTAAACTGGCTACGGGTTCATCAAGAATTAACAGCTTAGGTTTGTATGCCATTGCCATCATTAAAGCCAAGGATTGACGCTGACCAACAGACATTCTCTGTACTTGCTGGTCTTCATCCAAATCAAAACGCAACAACCAATCAGCTTCCAGCTCACTATCCCAGTTGGGATAAAAACTACTGTGTAGTGCTAAGGCTCTGGAAACCGTGAAGCCTTCATAACCGAAGGGCTGCTGTGGTACATAACCTATTTGCGTTTTGGCTTCGGAACTCAGTTGATGAACAGGCTCACCTAAGGTGGTTATCTCACCGCTACTTGGTTCAATGATCCCGAGAGCACAACGCATCAAAGTCGACTTCCCTGCGCCATTTTGGCCAAGCAAACCGACCACCATACCTGGATATAACTGGATGTTCAGCTTACTAATCGCGGTTTTATCGAGAAATTGTTTAGTCACATCACAAAATTCGAGGAGCGGTGCTAGCGGCATATCCATACTTCAATCCTTTGTTTATTATTCTACTTATTGCGAATCAAGCTCATAACCAACAAGCATCTATCAATTTTTTTAGTTCATCCTGACTAATACCTAACTGCTTAGCCTGAGCCAGCAGTTCGGTGACTTGTGGCTTTAACAATTGCACACTGGACGTGCTGTCACTGGTTTCGCGATTAGCAACTCGAGTCGCTTGGCCACGTCTTCGTTCCAACCAGCCCTGCTCCACAAGCTGCTGCACCGCCCTTGATACTGTCATAGGGTTTACAGACAGATGTTCAGCCATCTGCCTTACCGAAGGTAATACCTGTTCAGCTTCAAGTTGGCCACCCACAATCAAACGCACGATCTGTTCGCTTAATTGTCGATATATCGGTTCGCCACTACTGGGGTTGACATTTATTTGTTCTAACATTAGCCTTTAGACACTGTATTAATACATTGATACACTACTGCAGTTAATTTAGCATAGATAAGATATATTTCAACAAAGGATATAAGCATGATGCATCACGGACAGCAAATGGGAGGTGACTCTCTCCTCTCCCATATTCGCCATAGAAGGATTCCTGTTACTCGATTAATCAGTGCACTAGTGATCACAGGGCTTGTTATGAGCCTTCCAGCATTTGCTGATGACACAGCGTCAGGTACTCCAAAGGAAAGTGACCAGAGCAGTTGTTACTTAGACGGTCTATCTGAACAGCTCACCTGTGGCTATATCACCGTACCAGAGGATGCCAATAAGCCTGACGGCAAACAGATTCAAATTCATTATGCCGTGCTGCCCGCCATCAAAAGCAGTGGCCACAGTGAAGCCTTTTTGGCGATTGCAGGCGGACCGGGCCAATCAGCCATGGACAATGCCACTTTTTTTAATCGCACCTTCAGCAAAGTCAGGCAGCAAAGAGATATTTTACTGATTGATCAACGCGGCACCGGGCGCTCTAACATTCTAAATTGTGAGGCAGAAGGAGCCGAAAGTGCCCTTGCAATCAATGAAGCCGATTTTGACACCACTAAAGAAACCCAGACTTGCTTAGATAACCTAAGTGATAGCGATGTCACTCAATATGGCAGTCTCAATGCGCTAGAGGATTTCGAAGCAGTTCGACAGCATCTTGGCTATCAAAAACTGCATGTTTACGGCATCTCCTACGGCACACGCATGGCTCAACTTTATATGCGCCATTACCCTGAAGTACTCTCAACTGTCACCATCGATGGTGTCGTGCCTATGCAGCAAAACGTATTGGTTATCGGGCAAGCGATTAGTCGCGCTTTCGATCTTCTCCTTCAAAATTGCGCCGACAATGCTTTATGTAACAACCAATTCCCTCAACTTAGAGCGGAGTTAGAAGCCGTCGATGCTAAGCTGGCCATCGCACCAATAATCACTCAGGTACGGGATCCGCTTACAGGCGACAGCACTCAGCTGACCATGACTCGTGCTAAGTTTATGGGCGCCATCCGTATGGCGTTGTACTCATCTAGCATACGTGCGCTTCTGCCTCACGCTATTCACCAAGCAGCGAATGATAACTTCCAAGCTATCATGGGTTTGTATGCCCTAAATCTCGATAGCACAGGGATTGCCATGGGAATGCATGCTTCAGTGGTTTGTGGCGAAGATTGGCAAAGAATGACCCCAAGCGAACGCGAAGAGGTCAATAGCACCTATTTTGGTCAAGAGATGATTAAGGGCTTTGAGCAATCATGCTCAGTCTGGAACGTACCTGCAGTTGATGAAAGCTTCTCAGCGCCGATCAGCAGCGACATTCCCACACTGGTTTTGTCAGGTCAAGTCGACCCAGCAACACCGCCAAGCTGGGGAGAACTGGCGATGGAAAAACTCACTAACGCCAAACATTTTGTTGCCCCTTATGCCACCCACGGTGTTGCCGGTCAATCCTGTGGCAACGATCTTGTCGCACAGCTTGTCGAGACGGGAGGTGTAAGTGAATTAGACGGTGAATGTCTAAATAAAGATGTTCGCCGTAACTTCTATCTCAATGCCAGCACAGTAGAAGCCATTCCCGTTGATAATTCAGAGCAAACTGTTGAGCAAGGAGATAGCCATGATTAAGGTCTGCGATCTGTCGAAGAAAATCGGCGATGTTCAAGCACTCAATAACTTAAGTTTCGAGGCCAAAGATGGCCAAATCACCGGACTACTTGGGCCTAATGGCGCTGGAAAAACCACGTGTTTACGTACCGTATTTGGTCTACTGCAAGCAGACAAAGGGCACGCTGAAATCGATGGTATTGATGTAGCTAAATCGCCAATCGAAGCTAAACAAAAACTGGGATTATTTCCTGATCCATTTGGTCTGTATGAACGCCTCACACCAAGAGAATACGTCAGCTACTTCGCTGAGCTAAATGGCTTATCGCGTCAAGAAGCCAAAGCTGCAACTCAAAAAGTGCTGACTCAGCTGCACATGGATGATATTGCCGATCGCCGCTGTAAAGGATTCTCCCAAGGTCAGCGCATGAAAACCGCATTAGCGCAGGCGATAGTCCACCAGCCAACCAACATCATTCTCGATGAGCCAACACGCGGATTAGATGTGATGAGTACCCGAGTGCTCAGAGATCTATTGAAGGAGCTTAAAAACCAGGGGCACTGCGTACTGTTTTCAAGCCATGTGATGCAAGAGGTCGCCGCATTATGCGACCAAGTGATCGTAATGGCTGAGGGGAAAGTTGTCGCGGTCGGCAGCCCAGATGAGCTTTGCCAGCAAACAGGAAAGGATTCTTTAGAAGACGCCTTCATTCAACTGATCGGCACCGACGAAGGAATAGCAGCATGATAAGCAATATTATGACCATGGTCAGAAAAGAGCTGATAGACGCAGCCAGAGACAAGCGATCTGTGATGGCAGGGCTCTATTATGCCATCGGTACACCCTTGATGATGTGTGGCATGTTTATGCTGTTGATCGGACAGATGACCAGCCCTGAAGATCTAAACATCAAGATTGAAAATAGTGACAATGCACCAGATCTAGTTAAGTACCTTTCCAGTAAAGGGATCACTCATGGTGACAGTCAAAGTACCAATGACAAAGATGAGCAGCTGGACGTTAAAGATATCCGTTTGGTGATCAGCGATGATTACGCCGCACAAATGGCTAAAGGCCTAAGTGCAGAGATAACGCTTATTGCAGATAACTCTAACGAGAAACTGCAAAAGTCTATTCGTCGCCTTGAGCGAAACCTGCAGACATATAGCGCAGAGATGGGCAGCTTACGATTAATAGCTAGAGGAATAGATCCCAGAGTTGTTCAGCCCATCAAGGTCAATGTCGAAGATGAAGCCACTGCTGATTCTAAAGGTGGGGTGATATTAGGTGTCGCGACCATGACGATGATCTACGCGGTGTTTATCTCAGGAATGAACTTAGCCATAGACACCAGTGCTGGAGAGCGTGAACGAAATTCATTAGCCCTGCTGCTTAGCCATCCGGTTTCGACCCGAAATATCGTACTCGCGAAGGTTTTTTCTGTAACTGTGTTTGCCATGATTGGCTTGCTGTTAACCCTGATTATGTCCAAGATATCCTACGCATTTGTCCCCTGGCAGGAGCTTGGATTTACCGTCACCATCAGCACTGAGTTTATCTTACTCATGCTATTGATTGGCTTACCTATCGCACTAATGGCCGCCAGTCTGCAGCTCTTTGTCTCCTTTATGGCTAAGAGTTTTAAAGAGGCTCAGTCTTACCTCACCTTAGTGCTAATTGTTCCCATGATGTTGTCGATGGCTGCCAGTTATAACATTGCACCAGATACTTTGCAGTGGCTACCCGTATCCGGTCAACAACAAGCTTTAATCGCCTTTATCAAAGGCCGTGAAATCCCCATGCTACAGCTTTTACTGTCTTCAGTTACCACCTTAATCATCGCCATCGGCCTGACTTTAGGCATGGAAAAATCACTTAAGAGTGAGAAAATCGTATTCGGTTTATAAATAAAACCCCAGAGCGAACATTGCTCTGGGCCTACATTCAAAAAGGAAAGAGAAATGGAATTTATAGATAATATTTTAGCCCAGGAAAACACTGCTTTTATGGTGTTATTAGCCATTGGAGTGCTCATCATCTGGTTTCTTCCGGCAATGCTGGCACTCATCTTCAACCGTAAGCATTTCAAGTTAATTCTACTGGCTTGTATTCCTGCTGGGCTTTCATTCATTGCTTGGGGCGGCGTGATGGTGTGGGCGACCACAGGAAAGGTTGTCGATAAGTACGCTAAGAAAGCTAAAACAGAAAGCTAAAACAGAAATTAATAAGGAGTTTATGATGGATAAAGAGATCATTATTATGATTATCATGCTGGCACTAATCATCAGCACAGCAATTAGCGAAGGCCTTAAACACTACTTCAGAATGAAGAAGGTCACGAAGGCTGATATCAAACTCGATGAATTGGAACTGCTACGTAAGCAGAACCGCCATCTCGAAGCCAGGGTACAAACACTCGAGAAGATAGTGACAGATAGCAGTTACGATCTAAAACAGCAGATAAATGCCCTTTAAATTGACAAAGGTGTTCAGAGCTAACAGCAAGCTTGGGTATTAAACTTCTGCCGATAAGCGCGGGGAGAGAGGCTAGTCAGTTGGATGAACAACTTACGAAATGAGCTCACATCTTCATAGCCTACTCGCCCAACTATCTGCTCAAGGCCTAATTCAGTCGTTTCAAGTAGGCGTTTAGCCTCATCAACCCGCAAACGCTGCATATAACTGGCCGGCGTTTCATTTACCGCTCTCTTAAAGCGCCTAATTAAGGTTCGTTTACCCACGGCAAATTTGTCGGCAACATCATCAAGCAGAAAACTCTGTTGTAGGTGTTGTTGCATCCAGTCTTGAATTTTCGTCACAAGCTCATCCCTATGGTTATGCCCATCAACGGCTAAAGCCATGGTCATATATGGTTGTTGCGAGCTTCGATTGGGGTCAATCAAGAGTATTTTAGCCATCTGATTGGCTAACTGCTCACCAGCAAGCAAACTAATAATGTGCAACGCCAAGCTCAAGTTTGATGTTGTCGCCCCAGCGGTATGCAGATGACCATCAGAAACTACCAACCTATCCAAGCTCAAGCTTACCTTCGGAAAATTACGTTCAAACATCTCACTCAACCACCATACCGTTGTCGCCTGCCTTCCATCTAACAAGCCTGATGCCGCCAACATCAAGGTACCAGAGCAGTATGCTGCTAGCGGTTTTTTGCTTGTGCTAAACAGCTTCAGCGGGATAAAAAGTGGTTTAAAATCTTCAAGGTAGTGTTGAAACTCCTCTCTATTGGTCACAAATGCAGACGCTAAGATAACCGCATCAGCCTCTAAGATACCTTCCGGTTTATCTAACCCTATTGCGGGCACTTTTATGCCTTGATTGGTATTAACCGGTTGACCATCGGCTGAAATAACATGGCAGTGAAATAGATCTTCATTGGCATCTGGGTTGATACGTCGCCAGTAGATATTACAGAAGCTAAACACATCCAAGAAACTAATAATGCCACCAGCAACAACATTGCCCGCTGCTAAGATATAGATCTTCTTCATTTTCAACCTCGCTAATCCAGACTAACCAAACAATGTCATTTATCACCCATATTTTGTCAATAATGACACTTTTAGTCTGTTTGTCTAGTTTATATACTAAATACAAGTTGAAGCGATAAGCTTTCTAGTCGGAGGATGTATGAGAAAATCAAAGAACTATCTATTAAGTTTTGGCTATTTAACCTTAAGTTGGGCACTACTTTTCTGGTTAAACTTCAACACTGAACCCAATGTATTCGCTCATTTAGTCGCGATACCAAGTCTGTTAATGTTCACGGGATTTAGTGCCTATCATTTAGCACGAAAGAATAATCACTGTTGTTACTAAGCCATTTATATCAGGTAGCTTGGAACTGTTCGACGATATCAAAACGGTACCGCCGAACAGGGGTTAAGCAGACATTAATAACTAGATTTTAAACTGTCCAACTAACTCATCTAACCGGCTGGCCATTTCAGCGAGTCGTTCACTCTCACTTGATGTGGTTTTAGCACTCGTCGCTGTTTGTTCAGCAGCATTATGAATATTCACAATATTAGTGTTTATCTCTTCTGATACAGAACTTTGCTCCTCGGCAGCGGTGGCTATTTGAGTATTCATATCGGTAATTTTACTGATTGAGGAAGTCATGAGCTTCAGCATATCGCCGGCAGACTTAGCATGTTGCACACTGTCATTGGCATATACGCGACTTTCAGACATCACTTTAACGGCCGTTTCTGCCCCCAACTGCAGCTTTTCAATCATAGATTGAATCTCTTGCGTCGACTCTTGAGTACGGCTTGCTAGCGTTCTGACCTCATCGGCAACCACGGCAAACCCACGTCCTTGTTCACCCGCTCTTGCCGCTTCAATGGCTGCATTGAGGGCTAATAGGTTCGTTTGCTCTGCAATGCTTTTTATCACATCTAAGATAGAGCCAATTTGCTTGCTGTCCGTTTCTAGATTCTGGATCACGCCACCAGCTCTTTCAATTTCAGTCGCTAATCCAACAATGGTCTCAATAGTGCGATTAACGACTATCATCCCCTCTTTAGACTGCACATCGGTATGGTCAGCAGCTTCAGCAGCGTCATTGGCATTTCGAGCCACTTCAATGACTGTTTCGGTCATCTCATTCATCGCGGTAGCAACCATATCCAGCTCATGTTGCTGCTGCTCTACAAAGCCAGAAGCTTCAGAGGTGACTCTAGCCATATCATTTGATGATGTAGCGAGCTCTTTTGAGGTTTCAGAAACATTTCTCATGCTGGATTGAAACTTATCTAGCATGAGATTAAATGATTGAGAAAGCTGACCAAACTCGTCTTTTGACACGATGTTAATCCGGCCAGTTAAATCTGAATCTTGTTGGATGCCTTCAATCGATACTCGTAATGTGTTTACACCAAACAGAATGTCTCTCGTCACCCAGAAAAGAATCAAACCACCGAATAGAAATGACCCTAAAGTGAGTCCAATTAACTGAAACCTCATCTCAGACATTGCATCAAACATCGCTTGCTCTACTGACACCATATAGTCAGATTCAGCTTTCTCTAATCGTTTAAAACTCACTCTCGCTTTATTCGCAACAGGCGAAGCCCCTTCCCGGTAGGATAACCAAGCACTGTTAAGTACTTGAGGCGTTCGCTCGACAGACTCGAGTTGTTGAACGCGTCGATAACCATCTTCTAGAAATGCCTTTGTGGTGTTCCGAGAGTTTGCCGTCAACGCCATAAGCTCATTTCTAGTCTCTGCATCAGTAATTTGATTGAGTGCAGATTCTAGGTTGTCAAAATGCTCATAGATATCACTTATCCTCTTCTTCATTAGCCCGAGATCTTTTTCAAAACTGCCACCCAGCATGATGCTTCGTGTCAGTCTGGAAACATAATTCATATCACGACTTATGGATAACATGTACTTCTGGCTGCTTACACCAGCATGATCATATTCATCAAATTTTTGTTCGACATAGTCAGTATTGACAATGACATCAACCAGGATAGCGATCCCAGCAATACCAAAAACAAACATGACCGTAATTAGCTTTTTTTTGATGCTCCATAAAGATAACAAACCCATCTCTTACTCCTCGTTAATCTTTCAATGAAATACCGAGTCATAATAAATCAGGGAGTGATAATAAAATACTGTTAAATAACAATAACTTTTAACAACAGAATATAATGCCGCGCTTTTATTGCTTCCCACATACAGGAACTGGTAAAAGAGTTTATGAACACATTAACCATTTGATAATGATGTGAATATTGGTATAAGAGGCTCTTCGCTATCAAAATGATACGAAATAGCTGAGGATAAGGGATACAAAAGGGATGATAAAGCGTGTATTCGAACACGCTTTACTGACTAACGGTTAGTGGTTACTTAGCTTTCGGGCGAAAAGGCTTAATCACTGACTCGTCACATTCTAGAAATGGGCCATCCATAAGATCGATACAGTATGGGATAGCTGGGAACACAGCGTCTAAGCATTCACGGATCGACTTTGGCTTACCCGGTAAGTTAACAATCAAAGAATCGCCACGTAAACCGGCTGTTTGACGTGAAAGAATAGCGGTAGGCACAAACTTCAAAGATTCTGTACGCATTAGCTCACCAAATCCAGGCATCATACGATCGCACACAGCTTCAGTTGCTTCAGGCGTCACGTCACGCTTGGCAGGACCCGTGCCTCCCGTAGTCACGATAAGACTACAGTTTTGCTCATCGGCCATCTTAATCAACGTCGCTTCAATCACATCTTGCTCATCAGGGATCACCTCATAAACAGGCTCCCACTCAGAGGTGAGGTATTCGTTCAATACATCGATTATCGCTTTACCAGAAAGATCTTCATAAATACCAGCACTGGCTCTATCACTCACTGTCACGATACCGATTTTAGCTTTAGTCATCTTAAATCCTACTCAAATGTAATTTATGGGCCTTTAGAAAGACTCAATTAGTTGTATCTAAACTAACATGATTGATCGTTATTATATCTGGCTTATCATCAAGAATGAGAGCTGTTTCACCCACAAAAATATTTGATACTACAAACGTCTCGATTGCCAATACTTCTGTTTCCAGTAACTATTATCCAAACTGGAGATCATCACACCTTGGCTGGTCGAAGCATGTAGAAAACGATGCTCACTCAGATAAACACCTACATGCCGCGTAGACCACCCGGTTTTAAAGAACACTAGATCACCAGTTCTCAAGTTACGTTTTGTCACCGATTCTCCCAAGTTACTCTGATCTTCTGTCGTCCTAGGTAACTGCTTCCCAAGAATATCTCTATAGGCCAAATAGACGAACGCGGAACAATCTACGCCTTGCTTGCTCATGCCACCATAACGATAGGGCACACCTTCCCACTCATGATGGAAAGCCATTAACTGTTTTTCTAACGAGAGTTGTCTAACCTCGACATTCCTCTTCTCGCCTGCGGGACGAGGAGGAGAACTAGAGCAAGCAGTCACCAGTAATATCAGCAGTAAACTTAAGAGTGGTTTTAGCAAAAATATTAGTCCAAGTGTTGAGCTACAGGGAAGATGATACGACTCATGCTCGACATCAGCATTTAATGACCAATTGTTAATTGAAACTTCAGGATAAAATCACACCCATTCATTGGTGTCAAAAACAGATTTGACATGTTATTTTCAGTTTTTATTTAAATTATGTCTATAACTAACTGATTGTTAAAATCCATAATCTGGCACAGAACTTGATTAACTATAGAGACCCCAGTAGACATGAAGCATAAATAAGGAAATTATAATGAACAAGTACCTAAAAACAAATTCAACAAAATTAACTTTAGATACACGCACATTAAAATCAGAAGAACCCACAGTATTGGAGTTGCACATCCCCAAAAAAGACGATCCTGATACATGGTTTATGTCTTGCGAAAATGTCGTAATAGACGATATAGAAGTCATATTAACAGAAAACAAGCCAGCTAAAATCCTAATAGAGCTCCATAGTCAACAAGAGCCACTCGAGTTTGCAAATGCAAATGAAGGGGCTGATAGACAGATCTTTGATGGCATACTTTTCATGACCGGAAACCGAACGATTAAAAATCTAAAGGCATTTGGTTCTCGTTTAATCAAGCCCTATATGATGCTGTTTACTGTTACTTCATCTAGCTTCTGGCAACACTCCCCTTTGGGCGAAGCACTTGAGCACCGAGGCAATAAGATTGGTTTTCGGTTTTCAATTAAAGATAAAAAACATGATCTCTACTTCTCCCATGATCCTATTTTAATTGGCCGAGATTGGTTATAGCACCTAGATCCGATTTAATTTTTAGTGAAAGCTTTTCTATGCATCTCCGCAGCTGCAAGTAGCGTTATAAATTGCTTGTCGTCTTGCAAAGGTGTAAGCCAGGGAGAAGCTAACCAAGACAGTGGGATACCAAACTCTACTGATTTATTTAGGTAGACATAGCAAGTCGTTTTATCCCCTAATAAAAGATAAACGAGTGCCACATTAAACATGAGTAAAGGATCACTTTTGTTTGCTTTAATCACTTGTAACAATGCACTTTCCGATGACTCTATTTGTTTTAATTGAGCATTGGCGAGTGCTAATAATAGATAATCATCTATAGATTTTGACTCTAAAGATAAAACTAAATTTATGACTTTTTTGTAACTTTGCTGTGCTGTTTCTGTTTGCCCTAATAGATGTTGAGCATCGGCTAAGTTTAATAGTATTTGGGGATTATTAGACGCTTTTTGGGATGCATTTAAAAAATACTCTATCGCTTTAGGTAACTTGTCTTGCATCATATAGGCTAAACCTAAATTGCTTAAATTTGCAGGACTATCTCCCTCGACTCGAGCAATCAACTGCTCATAAGCAGGAATAGCCAAGGCCCAGTTTCCTAAATAAAATAAAATGTCAGCCCTTAACTCTTGGGCATTTTGATGTTCAGGCACTTTATCTAACAATTGCTCTAACACTTCAACTGCTTGATAAAAATCAGATAGTTTAAATAACATTAACGCGTAGTTAAAACGATTACGAGCAGAAGGACGCTGGCGAACCAATTGGGCCATCATTGTACTTCCTTTGAGATTAAAACCTTGCTCGAAATACCATCTAGCTCTTAATCCAACCACTAGGTCATCTGTATAGAAATACCCTTCCATTGCTAATAACATCGTATCTGCAGCTGCAAAATTGTTCATTAGAATTGCAAGGGTGATCTGCTCTATACGTAAAAATTGAGGCGGATATATAAAATTAGCACTTTGAATCAATTCAACAATCTTATTAAGCCAGATCTCAGTTCGCTGCTGATGATACATCTTCTTATAGGCTGTAATTAATTCTCGACAGCTATATTGATAACGGCAACCATATTGAGTCAGCTCGTTAATATACTCATCAAGTGTCCGTTCCCCGTTCTCATATTCGAGACCTAAAACCAAAAGGTGTCGATATTCTAGTGAAGATTCAGTATGTTTTTCTAACCCCTCAATATCTGTAAATTTATATTGTCTACTCAGATAATCTTGAATGAAATCTCCTACAAACAGTAAGTCATCTGTCGGTATATGGATTGTTTCTCGCTTCAGTAATACAGAGTCATCCTTTACCCAACGGCTTAATGTCACCGCACATTGACTAGGTAAACAATTGAGCTCGCTGAAGAGAAGCTCATCTACCGCCGTTAATTGAAACAGCGCCATGACATCTTTTTTTCCCAATGAGCTCAATACAATATCATGGTTATCTATCAATCGTTTAGAAGGTTGTCGGCTTACTGACTCACTCATTCCTTGAAATATCGAAGCTTTGATTAAAGGCAAATCAGGTAAAGACTCACCCGATTGCACAACAGGACGTAACACCAACACATATGAGGGAGGAGCCGGCCATAGTCCCCAGCTCAGTATCAAAACACAAACAAGGCTAACTCCAAAAAACAAAAACTTATTTGTTCTTCTTGGTTTCTCGGTCTCTATAGGATTAATCGCTACCTGTTTAGTCAAAAGCCGAGTCGGATTATCAATACTCTGATGTACAAATAAAATGTATTCCAACTTACTCACTGCATGCTCCGCAGACTCGCAACGCTCTTCAGGTAACTTAGCGAGTAAGAGAGTTAAGAAGTCATATACGTCTGAGGACATAGTCTCAATGTGGCGAGGAGTATCTGTTTGAAGACGCTGCAGCATAGCATCAACACCATCACCTTGTTCAAACGCATGATGACCGCTCAATAAACGGTATAAAAGCAATCCAAGAGCAAAAAGGTCACTCTTTTTAGTCGCGAGTTCTCCACTAGCCTGTTCTGGACTAAGTGAATAATAGCTTCCAAGCCCACTTATTATTTGCTCTCCCTGACGTCGAGCAATCCCAAAATCGCCAATTTTTAGCTGCTTCTGTAAACCAAAAAATAGATTTTCTGCTTTCAAGTCTCCATGAATAATTGAGTGGTCGTGTGCGACTACCAAGCCTTTAGCAATATCTAAGCAATATCCTAAAGCCGTTTTTTCATCTACAGACGTAGAGTGAACGATGCTATCAGCTAAAGTTCCATCGGGTAAAAACTCCATGATAAGCGCCGTCCAAGACTCTGTCTCAGGCTGAAAAACATCAAAAACTGACACAATGTTAGGATGGTTAAGCTCCGCAATTAGCCGGGCCTCTTCCAATAGATCTCCCGGATTAAAATCATAGAGTAGCTTAATGGCAACCCAACGTGACAAACGTTGATCAAAGGCTTTCACAACCATTCCATAACTGCCCTTGCCTAAAATACGATCAACCTTATATGGTCCAATATATGTAGGAAGATCGTCAATCAAGTGAAACTGCTCCTATCTCACTTAGGCGTCGCTTGAGTGCTTGGCGTGACACTTTCAATTCGGGCACCATTTGGTTTAAATCACCGCGGTATTTAATAAAACTACTATTCAGCTGCTTGTCAGTTAATTTATTCGCTCTGTGTAATTCAGAACAAGCATCTATACGTAAATAAAGAGCTGCACGAGATATACCTAATTCATTAGCTGTTTGTTTAATCTGCCACTCATGTTTAGCTAAGACGGTTTTAATTTCACCATCTGTGATTTCCCTAGGTTTACGTTTATTCTCAATAACTTTAGAAACAACTTGCTCATTAGGTTCTGCTTGAACAGCAACCTCATTCGCTATCGATTTAACGAATCCATACCAATCGAAATCTGAAAAGTTATCATAACCTAGTAGTGCTACAGCTAATTGAGTCGTGACATTTTTTAACTGTCGAACATTACCGGGCCAATTAAGTTGGCAAAATTGAGCAAATAACCACGCCCAATAAAACTGCTTATCATCTTCAGTATTTACAAATTTATCTTGCTGACCCACTTCCTCTAGCACTTCTATTAAAAAATGACTAAATAAGATACCAAAATCATCAACACGTTTGCGGAGAGGCGAAAGCTCGACAACTACACCAGATAAACGCTGTAGTAGTGGCATTTTAAAGGAATCAATACCTATTAACTTTTCAAGGTTTGCATCTGTTGCCGCAATAATTCGTACATTCAACTTTTCGCATTTTTCACTACCAACAGCTTGTACCACTCCAGTTTCTAATGCGCGTAAAAGAGCAACCTGAACATCTGCATGGGCTTCACCAATCTCGTCAAGAAATAAACAACCGTTATTTGCTCTTTGAAAATAACCATCTCGACATGCTGCGCCGGTGAAGGCACCTTTAACACTACCAAACAGCTCACTGCTAACAAGATCTTTAGGAATAGAGGCCATATTAATGCTAATAAAAGCAGCCTTTTTTCTATTACCCATTTTATGAATAGCGTTCGCGACGACCTCTTTACCTGTACCGGATTCTCCTCGTATTAAAATAGGCAGTTTTAAACTTGCAACCTTACGGATCAAAGATCTCACTGATAGGGTGTTTTCACTTACCCCCAATAATCCATACTCATCAAGCTGTGCTACATCCTTTTTTTCAATAGCTGAACGATAATGCAAAAGCAAAACGACTCTGCCTGACAAAGAAACCACAACTCCTTTACGTAACATCTCATCATCAAAGCAATATTCACTGCTTTGCTTATGATTTAAAACGTTAATTTCAGTACTACTTTCTCCTTGAGACAAATAACAATTTGAACCTTTGATAGTCAATATCAGTTCTTTACGACTGATAAACCCATCACTTAATGGCCGTAATTTTCTATCTCTAGTTAAAAACTGTGGTGAAGACCGGCATATACCCCATGTTGATAATGTGGATTGCTGTTGGTAGCGTGCACCAATCAAAGACAAATCAGGGTGATAAACAACAGTAAGCGTTAATAACTCCTCACCTTTAATGGGTCTCACGCTCATAGGCCGATACACTAAAGTCCTTGTGCTGACCATAATTCTGACTCCTTTTCGAATTAACTATAATGCTTCAACAAGCCTGCATATTAGCCACGATATGCCTAAAAAAAAGACAGGTAAAGATTTTATTAACTTATCACTCACAATCCTTTTAAGTCGAAACATGCCATTTCTGGACTGAAATTTCGATGTTTTGATCCTTCATTAATACTTACGCCCTACCTGTTAGCACAGCCAACAAAGATGTTATTGACATGTCACTGACATCAAATAACCACCACTGAAAAACAATAAGCATCTGAAATATAAAACAAAGAAAAACTGGCATGAATTATTCAATTACGTTGTGGCATCACCACAAAAGGCTACACACATCAAGCAAGTGAACACGGTGAATGCTATTTGCATAACGAAAACGGAGGTTTCCATGCAAAATGATAACAACGTTCTTTTATCTAGCATTAAAAACATAAAAGATGACAACGAAGATAATCTATTGGCATTAAGTAATGTCAGCGGGGTAGGGATTGGTTTTAAGGAAAAAAAAGGGAAGCAGAATGAAGAGCTCTGTATTCAGGTTTTTGTTCAGCAAAAACTCAAAGAGAAAGATCTAGATAGCGATCAAATTGTTCCGAAAACACTCAACGGAATTAATACTGATGTTTTTGAAGTGGGAAACATTGAAGCTCAGGCTTTCACTGCGAAGATACGTCCAGCCAAACCAGGCTACAGTATCGGTCACTTTGGTATTACAGCCGGTACCTTTGGCGCAATAGCAAAAGACAGTGTCTGGCCAGGGCGCTATTACATACTCAGTAACAACCATGTTATGGCTAAAAGTAATACAGCCAATATAGGTGACCGAATTTTACAACCAGGTCCGTTTGATGGGGGAGTAAATTTTGCCAATACCATTGCTCGACTCTCTAAATTTGTTCCAATTAAATTCGGTTCAAACAGCTATAACTTGGTTGATGCAGCTGTAGCAGCACCAATTAGTATGGATCTGGTTATTGGTGCCATCAAAAATCTTGGGATCCCTAAAGGCACCCAAGAAGCCACACTCAATATGCCCGTTATTAAAACAGGCCGAACAACAGAAACCACAACAGGCACAGTATTTAGTCTAGATGCCACCATAGCGGTTAACTATGGTGCTAGTGGCGTGGCTTATTTCCGCAATCAGTTTCTAACCAATGATATGTCGAATGGAGGTGACTCTGGATCATTACTTCTTAACAAAACCAACAATAAAGCGGTCGGACTTCTGTTTGCTGGTTCAAGCTCAGTCACTGTCTTTAACAACATTCATAACGTGTTAATGGCGCTTAATATTGATCTACTTACTGAATAAGAGGAATTAAGGATGAATACTCAAACAGATTTAAAAATACTGCACGAACAGTTAATAGAGAAAATCAAATCAGAAACCAATACAAAAATGTCTGAAAATATTGCCCACATGCAGGCGGAATCAGTAAAAGCTCAAGCGAATTGTGCCTGTGATATGGATTCATTAAAGTTTTCAGGTGCCAATATTTCAGAACTCCAAAAACTAGAGCAACAAGAAGCCGAAGCTAACGATAAAGAGTTTCTTGAACAAGATCAGTTTATGGCACAAACCTCAACAAATCTAAACTTGCCCGATGAACTCGATATCGAATCTAATTTTCTGCCTTCTGATGCGCATATCCTCACACCAAGTTGGTCTGACACTTTCTCTGACACCATAGAAGACAACCCGCTTGTGGATAGCAACGACCTATCAGCACAAGCTGTCGTTGGAGGAGGTAATTGTAAAAACATTTGGAATTGGGCAAAAGGTGCTGGCGGCGGATGCATTGGAGGCACAGCTTCCAATACACAGGTAGCCACTTGGGTGTTTTGGTTTAAGCCAAGTGTTAGCCGCTTTTACGCTATTAAGCCTAAATTTGTATTCAATGGTTACTACATCTCTAAAGCGAGCGACAGATGGTATAACTGCAAAAGGTCCAATGTGAAAATTTCAGCACAAACCAATGTTTACCAATATAATTGGAAAGGATTATCCAGTGTTAACCTAGTCAATATTAATAGTCAGAACATTAACCGTAATCGCCGCCTAGATGATACACGGTACACCAATTACTCAGCGCTGCTAGGTAAGGACGACTGGGCAGCAATTGTATGTTCTGTAAAAGTGTATGTGCGTGCACAAGGTAGTGGTTCATACTCAAAAACCGACTTTTCTACAGGGGCGAATAAGGTATGTGTTCCCCATGTAATCATCAACTAATAGTGACTGATTACTCTGACAAGTTGTGTATGAAAATGTAACACGATTAAGCAGAGCTTAAGCTCTGCTTAATCGCTTTGGAGAAGAAGATGCAAACGAAAAATTTAACCCAGTTACGTGAAGAAATTGAAACACTCGTTTTAACCATCCCCCATGTCGTCGGTGTGGCTGAAGGTTTAGATGCTCAAAGTAACAAAGTAATCCAAATACTCATCAATTGCCCGCTGAACCAATTTAATCCACCAGTAAGCCTTATTAATGACAAAATAGTATTTAAATTTGTAGGCGATATTCAAGCGCAATAATGCCAAATATCTTTTGGCTGTGATCTATTAACAAATTAACCCATGCTTTTGGCAAAATGTCGGGGGAGAAACACCACCTACATAACGCAGCTTAATGAGCAATGTCCACAATAGTTAAACCGCCTGCCCTGCAGCAACACCTGAACTCCATGCCCACTGGAAGTTAAACCCACCTAGCCAACCGCTGACATCCATCACTTCACCAATGAAGTACAAACCTGAGACGTTTTTTGCCTCCATGGTTTTTGATGATAATTCGTCAGTATCAACGCCACCTAAGGTCACTTCTGCAGTGCGATAACCTTCTGTGCCATTCATCAAAATCTCCCAAGACTCAAGCTCGACCGCTAATTGTTCAAGCTCGCTATGAACCAGCTGATTCATTGCCTTGTTAAGCAGGTTTTCATCAAAAAGCGCTTCAACTAAACGTTTAGGTAGCCAATGACTGAGAGTATTGCGTAGGCTTTGCTTCGGGTGATTAGCTAACACCAACTCGATAGCGGCACGGGCATCCACGCCTGGCAGTAAGTTAATGCTGATTGTTTCACCTGGCTGCCAGAAGTTTGAGATCTGTAAGATTGCAGGCCCTGACAAGCCACGATGAGTAAAAAGCAACGCCTCACTGAACTGAGTACCGTCTTTGGCGGTAATGGTACTAGGAACTGCAATACCTGAAAGAGGTTCAAATTTCAGCTTTTGTTCTGCATGCCAAGTAAAAGGAACCAGCCCAGCATAAGTTGGCAATATCTTGAGACCAAATTGCTTAGCAAGGTTATAGCCAAAGGGGCTGGCACCGAGTTTAGGCATTGAAAGACCACCGGTGGCTATCACTAGAGAACCACAGGTCAAACTGTCTTTATCCGTCGTCAGTTCAAATAGACCAGAGTCTAGCTTGACGATTTTACAGATCTCAGTTCTCAGCTGAACCTTTGCGCCCGCCCACTCACACTCGGTCATCAGCATAGTCACAATCTCTTTGGCAGAGTCGTTACAAAATAGCTGGCCATGGTCACGCTCGTGGTATTCGATACCGTGACGCTCCACTAATTCGATAAAATCACTCGAACGGTAACGGGCTAAAGCTGATTTTACAAAGTGGCTATTACCACAGAGAAAATTATTCGGCTCAACTTTCTGATTGGTAAAGTTACAACGCCCACCACCGCTGATCAGTATCTTACGACCTGCTTGCTTAGCATTGTCGAGAACAAGTACATCACGGCCACGATAACCCGCGCTAGCTGCACACATAAGCCCAGCAGCACCTGCACCGATAATAATTACGTCATGATGTTTCACTACTCACTCCAAACACAGCTAAGAAACCTAGTCTTCACTAAGAAAACCAAGCATAAAAAAAGGATGCTATTTTAGCATCCTTATTTCAGACCTTACACACAAAACACTAGTCAGCCAATGTTTCTGACTTCTGCTCTCTACCAAGCAGCGCTATTGCAGCTTCATGTGGGGTTCCGCCTTGATACAGAACCTTATAGACCTGTTCAGTGATTGGCATTTCGACACCGAGTCGATTAGCTAATGCGTAAACTTCCTTGGTATTTCGATAACCTTCTACCACTTGACCAATTTCAACTTGCGCTTCTTCAACGCCTTGGCCTTTGCCTAACGCTAAACCAAAACGACGATTACGAGATTGATTATCGGTACAGGTCAGTACGAGATCGCCAAGACCAGCCATCCCCATAAAGGTCGACGCTTTAGCGCCCATGGCTTCACCTAAACGCGTTAACTCAACTAAACCTCGAGTGATTAACGCTGTACGGGCATTAGCACCAAATCCAATACCGTCAGACATGCCAGCGCTGATCGCGATAACATTCTTAACCGCACCACCGAGTTGTAAGCCAATAAAGTCATCATTTTCATAAACACGAAGACGTTTTGGACTATGGAGCAACTCAACAAGATCTTTAATGAACGTTACGTCGGTACCTGCAATAGAGATGGCTGTAGGTAATCCAGCAGCTAACTCCTTAGCGAATGTCGGCCCAGATAACACGGCCAGTGGATATTTGTCACCGACGATATCCCGAGCAACCTCTTGCAGTAAACGCCCAGTCTCAGGCTCAAGGCCTTTGGTCGCCCAAATAATACGAGCATCGTCACGTAGTAACGGCTTAGCTTGTTCAAGCACAGAGCCAAAGACATGACTAGGAACAACCACTAAAACATTGTTAGAGGCAGCAAGGGCTGTCGCTAAGTCGGCTTCAGGAATAAGTAAGTCAGGGAGAGCAATACCAGGTAAAAACGCTTCGTTAGCGCGATCGCGTTTGAGGTTGGCTATATGTTCAGGGTTATGACCCCAAAGCAAGGTTCGGTGGCCGTTGCTGGCTAAAGAAATAGCAAGGGCGGTGCCATAAGACCCCGCCCCTAATACCGTAATATCGGCTGTGTTTTTCATGTTAACTACTCACTTGTAGGCTAATTCACCCGATACTGTTTATCGAATGAAGTAGCCTCTATCTGAGCAGCGACATCAACATGCTGAACAGATACTTTTAACTCGCGATTAAGCGCTTGCTTCTTCAGTCTTTTCAGTTTCAGCAGCTTCTGCACCAGCTTGACGCTGATTAACATACTGAGCGAATAGAGCGTCAAAGTTTACTGGAGCAAGGTTAAGTTGTGGGAACGTACCACGACCAACTAGGCTACCAACTGCTTCACGAGCATATGGGAATAGAATGTTAGGGCAGTATGCACCTAGAGAGTGAGCAAGTTGCTGCTCAGTCAAACCGTTAATCGCAAAGATACCAGCTTGCTGAACTTCACATAGGAATGCAGTTTCTTCGCCATTTTTAGCTGTAACAGTAAGAGATAAAACAACTTCGAATACATTGTCAGCTAGCTTAGCGCTACGAGTATCAAGATCTAACTTAACTTCAGGCTTCCACTCTTTCTGGAATACAGCTGGGCTGTTTGGTGTTTCGAAAGAGATATCCTTAGTGTAAATACGTTGAATATTGAATTGTGGATCTTGTTGTTCGTTATTAACTACTTCAGCCATGATTTCCTACCTATTCAAGTTATTGGTTTCTAAATTGAAACCTATTCTTTAAGGGCTTTTGTTACTTGAGGTTTGTCACCCCAATCACCATCCCGGTTTTTTAGTTATTTC
>SAMEA5043660__coassemble_459_pt1 | contig 29468 bp, 30 predicted proteins | sample SAMEA5043660__metabat2_high_PE_003 | metagenome-assembled genome bin SAMEA5043660 (sample SAMEA5043660) | Gadus morhua | reverse complement strand
AATTACTTAGCCAAGCGCTGTTCAACAAGCACTTGCCAGTATCTCAAACCTGCACTCAAGATGTTGTCATTAAAATCATAAGTTGGCTTGTGTAGCGCCACGCTACCACATTCACAACCTGCACCATTGCCTACTAAGATATAGCAACCCGGTGCTTCACGTAGCATGAACGAGAAATCTTCGCTGATGGTAAATGGCTGACAACTGCCATTCACTTTGTCTTCGCCCACCACCGCTTGAGCAGCTTGAACGGCATACGCCGCTTCATCTGGTGTATTGATCGTCGACAAGAAACTATTGTTGAATTTGTAGGTGTATTCGACACCTGCAGACATGCATTGGCCAGCAACCACACGCTCAAGTGCTTTTTCGATTTTATGCAATGCACCGTCGGTAAAGCTTCGGGTATCGCCAGTAATGGTGACTTTAGTCGGAATAACGTTAACAGTGCCGTTAGTGGCGAATTCAGTTACTGAAATAACTGCTGTCTCGTCAATCGCACTTAGGTTACGCGAGACGATCGTTTGAATTGCCGTTACAATCTGCGCGCCAACAACAATTGGGTCAGTGCCCATGTGCGGCATTGCTGCGTGACCGCCTGTGGCGATAACTTCAATCTCAAAGCTACTTTCACTGGCCATTAATGAATGTGGACGTGTTACGAAGTGACCCGCTGGTATACCAGGCAAGTTGTGCATCGCGTAAACGGCATCAATGGTCCAACGGGTAAATAGGCCGTCAGCGATCATCGCTTTTGCACCTGTGCCACGCTCTTCATCTGGTTGGAAGATGAAGTAAACCGTGCCATCAAAATTTCTCGTCAGTGCTAATTCGTGAGCAGCAGCAAGTAACATCGCAGTATGGCCATCATGGCCACAGGCGTGCATTGCACCTTCGTTAACCGAGGCATAAGAGAAAGTATTCTCTTCATGAATGTGCAGTGCATCCATATCTGCGCGAAGGCCAATTGAACGTGAGCTATCGCCGCACTTTAAAATACCGACAACACCAGTGCCACCAATACCACAATGAACTTCAAGACCAAACTCTTCCAGTTTACTCGCCACAAATGCAGCGGTCTCGTGTTCTTGGGTACCAAACTCTGGGTGTTGGTGAATGTGTTGACGCCACTCAATAACTTTCTGCTCGATATTCATATTCTTTTCTCTTCTAACAAGAACCGGTGACTGGGTCACCGGTGATAACATTAATTTAATTTACTTACTGAATTAATCAGTTACTGACTGCGGCACGGCTTAGGCATTTTTGGTATTTCCAGTTCTACTGGCTTATCCAACTTCTTACTACCTAACTTCATGAAGGCAATCATTGAAGTGATAACGACTGCGATAGCAACGAGACGCATTGGTGTTACCTGCTCACCTAGAGCAAATACTGCTAGGATGAATGAAGACAGTGGCATTAGGTTTAGTGCCATACCAGTACCATCAACACCTACACGCTCCATACCGTAGATGTACACTAGGTAGCTCATACCTGAGATACAGACACCTAAGATAACGATGCACAGAATACGCAGTGGTGAGCTGAACACGTTCAATGCAGAGCTGAAATCAGCGCCAACAACGAACAAGTACAAACCAAAGCCTAATGATGCAAACACAAACTGGTGGAACATGGTCGCAACCGATCCATACTTTTCAGCGAGCTTGGCACGAGCGTAAGCCATACAAGCAAAACTTGCTGCTGAGCCGAAACAGATTAGGTGACCAATGTTGAAGCCCTTCGTCTCAGACTGTGGGTCCATCACCAGAATTGCCACACCGAGGAAAGCACCCAGTGCACACATAATTTGCATGACAGTGAAACGCTCACCGTGACGTAAAAAGCCAACACTTAAGATAAGGATTGGGATTAAACCCTGAATAACACCGTTTTCTGAAGCGGTAATATAATCCAATGACAAAAATGATAAGAAACTGAATGAACCTTGGCCGATGATGCCGCAACATGCCGCCCAAAAGATATCGTCACGATTTTTCCAGTTAAGCTTAAAATCGGTTTTCTTTTTCATCTTGCCGCTAGCAAGACCAATGTTGAACACTAAACCTAAGGTGATAAAGGCAACCGTGTAACGCAACCAAACTAAAACTTGTGGATCCATAACCTCAAGAATGGGTGTCCCAACAATCCAAGGGATACCCCACAACAAACCAACGAAAATTGCAGCCAACCAACCTTTCTGTGTATTAGTCATTATCATTCTTCCTAACAGTGGTATATCTGGTGCAAATAGCGTTAAGCTACTTGATCATTAAGTAACTTTCCGAAGCCGGGACATGTGGCAACTTTGCCGGTCAAATGCATTGCGTGCCAGAACATGGCTGAGTTACTGCATACAACTGGAATGCCGAATTTTGCTTCAATCTCTTCGATATAATCTAAAACACGTAGGTTGGTGCATGACATGAAAACCAATTCAGCGTCTGAATCTTTCAACATCAATTCCAGTGCTTCGAACATGGATTCCTTCGATACCAAGGTAATATCGGTATCGCGCTCTATTCCTAATGAACCTAGTGTCACTACATCAAAGTCGGCATCGGTTAGCTGCTGGTAAAGAGGATAGTTAACACTGGTTGGGTAAGGTGAGAACACCGCAATTTTTTGTGCATTTAGATGTTTAAACGCCGCTTTAGCTGCTGTCCAAGGATTCGTCGCTGGAATGTCACCGCGGTTTTTAGTCAGCAGTTCAGCCACTTTTTCTTGACCGATAATGATTGACGCTGATGTACAACCAAATGCCATCACATCCATGGTTAAACCCGTTGCAATCAAATCAGATGCATCGCTGATCCCGGTAGCAATTTCATCAAGCGCTTCTGGCGTCATTTCACTTGAGTAGTACACACGAGAGCTAAACACTCCGGCTTGTGTACCTAGCAACTTAGCCCAATCCATTTCAAGGCTGTGATCCGTACTTAGCTGTACTAACCCTATGTGTACGCGATTAATTCTTGGCGCCTGCTTGTGTGCTAGCGGCTGTTCAAACGATGTAAATGCTTCAAAACTCATCATAATGAGATGCTCTTAAGTAATGATTTCTTTGGTCCCCTCCAAAGAAATCAATGGCTATTAAAATTATTTGATAATCAGTAGTTCAGGTTCTGCACGCTTACTTAGCCACTCAGCACCATTTTCGGTAATCACGATATTCTCTTCATGCACCATAGACTTACCCGGTGCGTAAACCATGCCAGGCTCAAGTGTCATCACCATGCCTGGTTTCAATACGGTATTATCAGTCGCGGTATTTGATGGACGTTCTGTTAGCTCGATACCTAAGCCATGACCAAGACGACCTACGTCATTTCCTAATGCACCATTCGCTTCTAGTACTTGCCACATTGCGTTATAGATATCTGAAGTGGTGTTACCTGGACGTGCCGCAGCAAAGCCCATAGTTGTCGCTTCATAAGTCGCACGGTAAGCCGCTTTGGTCTGCTCGCTTGCATGGCCAAAAGCCCAGTTACGGTCGAAATCAGAGAAATAACCGTCACGCACAGCACCAGTATCGATAATCAACACGTCACCATCTTCGATGATGCGATCCGTTGGTCCCATGATGATACTGTCGTAACCATCTTGGCCTGAGCCTGCGATGATGTATGGACATTCATCAGCGCCTTCAATCAACATGTCGATGCCAAACTGCTTACAGATTTGACGCTCTGTCATGCCCGCTTTGGCGTAACCAGGGATCTTGTCAAAGCCCACATTAGTAATGCGGCAAATTTCACGTACTTTTTCAATTTCAGTCACTGACTTAACTTGACGGATATCGTGAATAGCTAAAGAAACGTCAACAAACTCTTTGCTTACTAACGTCGTCAACTGTAGATAGTTACTGACTGGCATACGTAGGTGAGATTCGATGCCTAAGGTTGCACCGACTCGGCCAAAACGTGATGGTAGGCTATTAAGCACACTCGCAACGATACTGATACCGTCGTCGTCTGGACGCGGTGATGCCCAAGTATGAATATCTTCAACCCAAGTACTTGCCATGCCGCTGGCACCAATTTCAGGAATAACCGCAATTGGCTTACCTTCAGCAGGTAAGATTAAGAACCAAGGACGCGTAGGACTGTGCCAGAACTGGGTGTGGAAACCTGAAAAATAGCGCACATTGGGCTCAGTCGTTAATAGGATGGCGTCAACTTCTAGTTCACGCATCTTTTGTTGAGCTTTAGTCGCTCGCATTTCAAACTCAGCTGTTGTAAATCCACGCTGCAATATGCTTTTCATTTTTATCTCCACATCTCACACAACTGGCCTATTTGCCAAAAGGTCACTAAAGTGACCGGAAAATCAACTCTAGTTAACTATCGTTAACTTGGTGAGCATAGTACTGTTTGCAGAATATAAAAACGTGATCTAGATCTTGCAGTTAAAATTTGTTAACTGAAAAATAGGATCTAAGCGAAAGAAACATGACCAAAGTCAAATATTGTTAACTAAAATTAAAATCAACTTGCATTAAATCGCTATAAAACGTTCTATAGTTATATAAAGTTAACTTTAGACTTGAATTGAGAAGTATAACAGTTGACAATAACGGCATCTAAAGTTCACAAAAAGTAACCCTAAATGACTAAAACGACTGAACATACATACAGAAATGAATTCACTCAAAGCGATCGAGAGTTATTAGAAGGTTACTTTCGCTTAGCAGAAAGCATGGCGGATCTGATTGGTCCCCATTGTGAAGTGGTGATCCACTCTTTAGAGAATTTTGAACAATCAGTCGTGAAAATTGTAAATGGACACCACACAGGCCGTAAGGTCGGTTCTCCCATTACAGATTTAGGCTTAAAGATGTTGCGCCTTTATGAGCAAACCGGAGAGGTAACCCCTAAAAGTTATTTCAGCAATAACAAGGGTGGCGCAATGCTGAAATCGAGCACCTGTATTCTTACTGGCTCAGATGACAAAGCGATTGGGATGTTTTGCGTAAACATGAATTTGTCGCATCCATTTCCGGAGATCATAAAAACCTTAATGCCGGATATGACTCAACATCAGAGTTTTGATATGACTGAAAACTTCAGTGCATCAGCTGGTGACGTGGTTGAGCAAGCCTTAACTCATGCGATATCAGAGGTTAATGCAGATCCTAACGTTAACCTTAAAGGGCACAACAAAGCTATTACCAAAATATTGTTTGATAACGGTATTTTCGAATTAAAAGAAGCAACCAATATCGTTGCTAACCATTTAAGTATTACCAAACATGCGGTGTACAAATACATCCGTGAATTTAAATCCTAATGATCAGAGAAGACAAAACAATGAAAACTGTAATCCATACACAAGATGCTCCTGCTGCCATTGGTCCATACTCTCAAGCACTTGCTTTTGACAAATTGGTATTCACCTCAGGCCAGCTTCCTCTGGATCCAGCGACAATGGCATTTGTAGAAGGTGGTATCAAAGAGCAAGCTTATCAATCTTTGAAAAACCTTAAAGCAGTACTAGAGCAAGCAGGCGCTGGCATCGATAGCGTTCTGAAAACAACTTGTTTCCTAGCTGATATGGAAGATTTCATCGCGTTCAATGAAGTATACACAGAAGTATTCGGAACAGATGCTGCGCCAGCTCGCTCATGTGTACAAGCTGCTCGTCTTCCAAAAGATGCGCTTGTAGAAGTTGAAGCTATCGCCTTCATTAAGTAATGAATTAAATCTCTGGTCACTTTTTCGATACTTAAGAGATTAAGTGGCCGGCTGTCCCTCTATACATAATTTATAGTGATTACCATGCTAAAGCTGACTCAAAATGCATTCTTTAACGGCGAAACTTCTGCTCTGTTTACAGCTCAAGTCGCTGAACAAACTCGTCAATTCCATCAGCAGATTGAAGCTTACCAGCCAACACCGCTGATCTCTTTAGCGCAGTTAGCAGCACGCTTGGGCGTTAAAGCTATTCTGGTAAAAGATGAATCACACCGCTTTGGTTTGAACGCCTTTAAAGTACTCGGCGGTTCATACGCTCTAGGTCAGCAATTAGCTGAGCACTTAGGTGTGGATATCACTGATATTGACATGAAAACAGTGGCAGCCAAACTTAGCGAACCGCTCGTTTTTGCTACTGCAACAGCCGGTAATCATGGAACAGGTGTCGCGTGGGCTGCACGTGAAATGGGCCAAAAAGCTGTTGTTTACATGCCAAAAGGTTCATCACAAGCCAGTGTTGATCGCATTAGAAATCTAGGTGCTGAGTGTATCGTCACCGATTGCAATTATGACGACACTGTCCGTATTGCTAACCAAACAGCCGCTGAAAATTCATGGATGTTAGTGCAAGACACAGCATGGGAAGGTTATGAGAAGATCCCAACTTGGATCTCTCAAGGTTATATGACCATGGCTGTCGAAGCCCAAGAGCAAGCTGTTGAAATGGGACTTAACCCAACACATTTAATGCTACAAGCAGGTGTTGGCGCTATGGCCGGTGGTATTCTTGGCTACTTCGCCGATAAATTAGGTGCGGCTAATTTCAGCACCATTATCGCAGAGCCAAGCAAAGCAGATTGCATCTATCGTTCTGGCGAAAAAGGCGAAATGGTTGCAGTAACAGGTAGCCTGAACTCAATCATGGCTGGTTTGGCGTGTGGCGAACCTAACCCGATCACTTGGCCTATTCTTAAGCAGTGCAGCAGTTTCTTTGCCTCTGTCGATGATCAAGTCACAGCAACAGGTATGCGTGTTCTAGGTAATCCGTTAAACGGTGACACTAAAATCATCAGCGGTGAATCAGGCGCGTTAACCTTAGGCCTGCTGTATATGCTTGCTAGCCACGAAGAATTCGCACAACAAAAAGAGCTACTCGGACTAAACCAAGATTCTGTTGTTATGTTATTTAGCACTGAGGGTGACACTAACCCAATACGCTACAGACAGATTGTTTGGGAAGGTGCATTAAGCACCGCTAACTAATTTATACCCATACTTAAATAATGATAATCCCCCTATATAAGAAACCGCCTAACCAGCGGTTTTTTATTATCTATTCACAATAGAGATTAAGTAAAATTGACTCTACAGCTAAAAGAAATTGAATTTAATAAATCTATTATCACTCTATAATAGTGTCATCATTGCCTAACTTATGGCTGTTCTGCGCCTAGATGAATTTATTTACCGACAAGACACAAAGAAACCATCTGCTACTCTTTGTTGTGATTGGCGCACTTTGCCTATTACCTCAAGTATCTTCACCGATCGCCTTGGTTCTGGGCTTTACGTTAGCCAGCCTAGGTTTGGTTCCTACAAATATTGATCTTGGCACGTTAACCAAGAAGCTCTTGTCTTACTCCATTATCGGGCTTGGTTTCGGTATCCATCTGCAAACCGCAATAACAGTCAGTTTAGATAACCTGCCGCTCATCCTAGGCTCAATAATCTTCACCTTAGTGTTAGGATTTGTACTCACTAAAGCGCTCAAGTTCGATGCCAAAACAGGTCACCTGATTTCAGCTGGCACAGCGATTTGTGGCGGTAGTGCGATTGCAGCGGTATCGCCAGCTATCAACGCAAAAAGCGAGCAAACCGCCATCGCGCTGGCAACCATATTTATCCTTAACTCAATCGCCCTATTCCTGTTTCCGGCCTTGGGGCATCTGTTGTCAATGAGCCAGTATGATTTTGGCGTTTGGAGTGCAATTGCCATTCATGACACATCTTCTGTCGTCGGCGCTGCATCCGCCTATGGTGAAGAGGCACTCGTCACAGCAACCACCATCAAGTTAGCTCGTGCATTATGGATCATTCCCATCGCCCTCATCAGTGCCATTATCTTTGGTGGGGATAAGAAACGCATCACTATTCCCTACTTCATCGGCTTCTACTGTCTGGCCATTGCCATCGCTCACTTTCTACCTCAAGGACAAGCTGCCTATGAGGTGATATTCGACCTGTCTAAACGCGCCTTGGTTCTTTGTCTGTTTTTAATCGGAGCAGGGATAACGGTTAAAAAGATGCGCGCAGCTGGCATCAAACCTCTCGCATTAGGGGTGATGTTATGGCTAGCAATCGGCATTAGTTCACTGCTTTATATTTTGTATCTATAAAACAAAGTAATGATGAGAATGGGTTTTAGTATTGAATTGGGCGGGATCTAGAATAACGACAGCGGAGTGTAGACTGAGCTTGAGCTAGGACACGGGATCTGATTTCATTCCAAGTACGATCCAGAGCAAACATCCAAAGGCTACTAGATCGATAAGCGCACGAGTTAATCCACTGGTCAGCAGAGAAGCCGCAACGAATACAGTACAAGATAAAACAATTAACCACTTCTTCATGTCAGCCCTCCAGCTGGTTAGATTCCTTTACTTTGGATCTAACTCATAGAACGCCACGTAGTGGCTTAAATAGAGATGCGAAGCAGCTCTATTATCTATTTGAAGGCGCATTATTTCTTATATATGGGTTATTTCACAAATACTCGTTTTTAATAACAAATAGCTATAACAGCTAAGGGAGGCATTTCGATTAGATCTCAACGGCATAGGGATCTTTGGCTGAATCATCATTCCAATGGTATTCCGTTAACCTTTCGATGCGTCTAGCTTCGTCGTCACCGCGTAGCTGTCGCACATAAAATAGCGCGGCATCTGTTCCAGCAGAAACACCTGAAGAGGTCAAAAACTTACCTTCATCGACCCAACGCGCACTTGGCTGCCAATGCACCTTATTCGATAAGCTCGTCACCCATTGATAGGCCATTTTATTGGTGGTGGCACTGACACCGTCTAACACCCCAGCTTTGGCCAATAATGCTGAACCAGTGCAGATAGAAAACACCTTGTTTGATACCGCAGACTGAGCGTTAAGCCAGCTAAGCAGCGTTGCATCCTCCACCAGCGAACGAGTGCCTAAGCCACCAGGAACGATAAAGAGATCGCAAGGTGTGACTTGCTCCATCGATACATCGGTCACCACCCTAGGTCCTTGATAGCTTCTGATGATGGATTTAGCTCCCACTAGCTTAATCTGCACATTCTTCATGTGACCCAGCATCTCAACCGGCCCATGTAGATCCAGTGTTTCATAGTCATCGAACACTAAAGCCAATATTTGCAAAGGTTTCTCCTGAGTCGCGGCTAACAGTTGTGGTGCCAACATGACGCCGACTAAAGCGACGCTTCCAGCGGCTAAAAAATCACGACGTTTCATATCGTTCTCTATCTATAAGTAATACCAATATCATAAGCATTAAACTCAATAAAATACTTAAGCACCCACAAACTTGTGAGTTCCTACCGACCAAAGGAAAAAATGGGAGCTGACTCATGCCTCTTTTGATTGAGGTAATCCGAGTTCAGGTTCTTCCACTCTGGCCTTAACCAGATAAGTGCTAAAAATAGAAAACAAGCAGTAAGCGGTGAAATAGTAGAAGCCGACCTCAAAGTTAGCCGAGGTTTTAAGCAGCTCTCCCATTCCAGCCGACGCATTACCGGCCATATAAGTCACAATAAGGGCGACCACAAAAACATCGGCCATCGACCACTTGCTTATCATGGAAGTAAAACGGGTAATAGCTTGTCGAAACGATGCTGTAATGGGGAGTTGCTGTAACAACATTAAGCTGAGCTTTAACACAGGAATAATAATGCTGAATAGCATCACCAACGTAGCAACTGGCGCATTGCCCGACTTAAACAGCTCCTCCACGGTGCCCCAGATACTACGGGTCTTCTGAAAAACTTCGACTTCACCCTTTATATCATTGAGTCCTAACATGTCGCTGAACATGGAGAGCATACCCATGGTACTGCCATTCGCTGAGTTGTCACCCAGGCTTGTTGCCAGTTGGTCAATGCCCGCTTTAGTCAGCTCTGACTTTTCAATTGAGCCACTGATACTCAAAATCGGTTGGGTCACACCAGGGATCAATAACGCCAGAGAGATAAATAAAATGATAACGGTAAAAATGCGATTTTTTGACAAGAGAAACACCTGAATTGAGCCGAAATGAAAGTAAATGATATCAACTTTCGGCTCATAAGACGAAAAACGTCAGTAAAAGATGAAGTTCCCTTTAAATATAAGATCTTAGTAAAATGGTGAGCAATCGACTTCCAGATTACAGGGTGATAATCCCCGTTCTATGTGCGCCTCACTTTTAAGTAAGTCAACGAAAGCAACCTCTATATAACGTTTATTTTTTAACGAATAGAAACACTTAAGCATTGGATTTAAAGTATCTCTTCCCTTCGAATCCCATACAATTCCAACTCGGCCATCAGAAAGTTCCACCAAAGACCCCACAGGGTAAACACCAATACAACGAATAAACTGATAAACCAGATCTGCATCAAGATGAAAAGGCGCTAAACTGAGTAACACTTTAAACGCAGCAGCCGGACTCATTGAGTCCTTGTAGCAACGTTTAGCCGTCAGAGCATCGAAAATATCAACAATACAGCTCATGCGTCCATGGATTGGAATGTTATCGCCCTTTAATCCATTCGGATAACCGCTACCATCAAGCTTTTCGTGGTGCATAAGACAAACATCTTTACTGATCTGAGACATCCCACAGGCCTTACTCATAGCATCAATGGCAAAGGCCTGATGCAATTTCATATGCTCGAACTCTGTCTCGGTAAGTTTTCCTGGTTTGTGCAATACACTATCTGCAACTTGGACTTTACCTATATCGTGTAAAATCCCACCCACGGCCATCTGCCTAAGCTGGTCTTTATCAAGATTGAGGTATTGCCCAAAAGTGATTAATAAGAAAGCCACATTAACGGAATGTTCGAGCAGATAGGCATCCTTGTTTCTCAACGCTGACACGCACTTGAGCGCATCAGAGTCGAGTAGTACCGACTTGATCATATTATCCGCTAGCTCCTCAAAAGGAGCGATTTCAATCGCTTTACCTTCGAAGGTTTCAGTCAAGACTTTAGCCAGTAAGCTTTTAGCTTCAGTAAGGAGGTTTTTGGCCTTTTTTTGCGAAGTTTCTCTTGAAACTGGAGACTTACTTACAGCTAAAGGAATCAAGGTGACTTTATCGGGTTTATCCGTTACAACAGAGCGTTCGAGATCAACCCATACATGTTTAATACCGTTTTTCAGCAGCTTTTTGATCGCTTCAGTATCTTTGATCTGCCCTGCATTTGTAATGGTCACTTGTTCATTACAATCAATGCTTGTGACAAACATTCCAACTTTTAACTTAGAAACATGAAATTTAATATGAGCATTAGACTCTACCAACCCCACCATATATAAAAAATCTCCAAAGTAGATAACAAGAGTAAGCATTTATCTGTCACCCATAAATACTTGGGGAGAGGGGCTGGCTTACCTGATTTAACATTTGCTCAGAAGATTACACACTATCGATATTAAACCTATTAATATTTTAATGAAAAATCATTAAAATCAAAGATTAACAATTATTTAACAGCAAGAGATGTATGTACGTAACATGTCACTTAAACCCGTTTTATACTTTAACCAGCCACAGGTAAGGTTCATTTGTACACTCCATGCCGTCAGCTAACCAGCGTCTATTCATGCAGTTATAACAAGAGATTGGCGTATCATCTATCTGCTCATCCTCATCATCGGGCATAAAGAACCCACACTCGCTAGCACAAGCACGTGAAGCGGGTTCGTTATCAACACCAAATTTAAAACGATAAACCTGTCCATCAAACTCAAAATGACTACTCACTCTGTCCATCATTAATACGCCTTCAGGTGTTTTTTCAGCGCATTACACCAACGCTGCTCATGTTGATAAACGAGTAATGCAAACTGATGGCGACAATAGATTGCCTTAACTTTTTGGCTCAAGTGTACGGTCTCACTCAAATCCAATAGCTCTCCTTCTAAGTTAATCACCATACCTAAACCTGTACGTTCCAGCAGTTCAGCGACACTGATAGCTATCCCCTCTTCACACTCCTCTTGACCTAGGTTGATCTGACCTTTCACTCGGCCATCATGCCCATATAAACGTAAACCAAGCCCCGCGAGGGCACCGATCACTCCTTGGCCAGTCCCGCCGTGTTCAGTCAAATCAACACCGAGTCGCTCAGCCAAATCATAAGCTTGCTCTTTCGTCTTCACCTCTTTTTTAGTGGCTAAACCAAAGTCAATCAAGGCCTGACGGTCGAACTCAGTATCTAGAGCAATAATCGCCAAGCCTGGATCTGAAGCGGGTGCGCTCTGTTCCAATAGGTGGGCTACCGCAACCTGCTTTATCTCAGCAAGAGAAGCTCTGCTCTCCAGTTGAAAACACATGGCACTGTTATGGGATGTGTAGGGAATATCCGGATGGACAAACAGCTGATGTCGGGTCACCCAACACAGCTGAACCTTATGCTCAGACAGAAGGCTGGCAATCTCTTCAGCGATCTCTCCGGTGCCTTTAGTGCCAATGTCATCTGTATCATCGATACAGATCAACCAAGATTTCAGTGGAGCTATAGTCATCTTTTGTTCCTAGAAAACGTTTATTTTATTTCTTCATTAAAGAGAAGGTCGTGTGCTCTTAAGCGATTCAATACCGGCGGTACCATTAGGGCAGCCAAAAGCGTGAAAGCGCCCCCTCTGAGCATGCTTAATCCAAACTGCACTAAGGCCACTTGTATGGTCATTCCCATTAATAGGTTTTCCACCCACACCTTTGCAGCCCAAGCAAAGCACCCTACCAAACCAACGACAACACAGCGCCACTTTAACGTCAGCAGACCTGCAAACAGCATCATGCTCAGATCCATTGCTAGCGCCGGTAAACCAAATTTAATCAAGATTAACGGCCCGCCTTTACCGACACTCAACATCATGGCGACTAACCCAGATAGGAAGCCGCAAGCGGTAATGCTGCCGACACGGCCAACCACCCCATAACAAATGAGATAGAAAAAGGTCATTAAAAACATAGAATGCCCAGCGACACCGAGCTTGAGGCGCAGCATGCTCTTTAAGGCCACCAGTAACGTGGCGCAAAAGCCGATAAAAAGTGCATCTTGTAAACTAAAATTGAAAACTTTACGCATAACATTCTTCTTTAAATGAGTTAGGTCACTAGCTAGTGCTAGCGCCAATGAGTGGTTTTTTTATGTTTGCCAAAATGACGTAATTGAGCCGCCATCGCGGTTTGTTTAGATAGCTTTAATAACTGAATCAGTAGAGGGAAAATCACGCAATGGATCAATTCAGACCAGTTTCTAGGATCTTTCAACGCCTTCGGCGTAATACGTGCTCCGCGTAAACATTGAATTTGGTATATCTCACGAACTTCTCTCGTCATGGTCGGCAATAAACTCAATGACGCCGCAATCACAAACGCCCATTTAGCAGGCAGTATCCACGTCAGTACTTCGCCTATTTTTTCCGGTCGACAGGTAACCGATAACCACCAGCCTGGAATAAATGCCATTAATACCCTAAGTACAACGGTAGCCCCTTCAAGCAGTTGATCTTTACCGTGCATCAAGTAATACAGGCTTAACGTGATCACCAACTGAGCCAGAAAAACTCGCCCTATGACCCAGAAATCACCACGGCGATAAACACCGTGAATAATCAAACCGAGATTGCAGATAATGAGTCCGAACAGGTACTGTGTTGCGATAAAAAAAGCCGCACTAGACAAGACAAGGGCTAAGATGAGCCCTGTGGCAGTCCAACCAATACCCTTGCCGCTCTTGATGACAGTATTCGCGCCGTTAACCGAGTTGCGACAATGCCGACCTCCGCTAGTTTTCATCAATCAAATCCACTTACGCAGCCCCTAGCGCTTGGTTTTCGCCATCACTGCATAAGACGCCATCATGGATCAGCCAATGCCCTGTTACTGGTAGTGTTAACATTTGTCTGTGGCCACTGAGTAAAATGGCACAGCCGCCCCGACTCAGCTTGGTCAGTAGATGCCATACCCGGTTAAGGTATTCACCATCGAGTCCAGCAAAGGGGTCATCGAGCAACAAGACTTTAGGTTTAATGACAGCTAAAGAGGCTAAGGCCACCATGTGCTGCTGCCCATAGGAGAGTGTGTGCGGGGAGTGATCTTTGAGATGTAGTAACCCTAATTCATCTAGCAGCTGTTCAGCCCAGAACAGAGGAAGCTCAAAACGTTTAAGGCTAAATTGAACCTCTTCTAACACGCTGCTTTCAAACAGCTGACGATTAGGGCGTTGTAACAAGAGCCCCAGATCAGCACCAAAAGCCCCCACCTTGGCTTGCTTACCCAGCACTAATAACGGAAGCTCGTTAATATCAGATTGAATGCCGGCCAAACTCTTTAAAAAACTGCTCTTTCCTGTGCCATTATCTCCCACTAAGGAGACAATCTCACCACTGTAGAGCTTTAATGGCTGCATACTTTTGAACAATGGGTCTTGATTGGAAAACCTGAATTCAAATGGCTTGATTTGCATCACACAGACATCAAACTGCACTAGCCCAGCTTGAATATTATCCACAACAACAGGTGTAGGGCAGCCTGCAATTAACTCGCCCGCTTTAATAAAATAGTAGTGATCAACCACATCAACAAATGCATTTGGATTATGATCCACGAGCACAATCGCGACGCCCCCCTCTTTTAACTCAGACAAGACCAACAAGAGTTCTTCAACACCTGCATTATCGAGCTGAGCCCAAGGTTCATCGAGCAGTAGAATGTCAGGTTCAGACACCAATTGAGACGCGATCATCACTCTGTATTTCTGGCCTAAAGATAACTGTTCAATGGGCATATCTAAGCTAACAAACAAGCCCACTTTTCTGAGAGCTGCCTGTACCTTCCCACGCATGAGTTCAGTAGGGACGCATAAGTTTTCCAGTGCAAAAGCGATCTCAGCACCAACACTTTGACGAATAAACTGTACATTGGGGTCTTGCATCACCAAACCCAAAACCAAGCCATCGGCAATATGGAAGTTACCTTCCCATGGCCGTGATAGGACGCCCATGATCAACTTAATTAGCGTGGATTTACCTGAACCTGTTGGCCCACTAATGCAGTGACACTCTCCTCGATTAACCTTCAAGTTAATTTCCTGAAGAACCAATGCTTCATCACAGCGGTAACGATAACTGACCTTATCTAGCTCAAGTAAACTCATGAGTAATAAACAACCTAAGTAAGCCCTAAATCTGTCAGTGCCGTACCACAAAGCCGCTGTCCAGATCGATTATCTGCAGCTGGTAATTTGTGATAAATCACTATTTTCTATGTTAGTTATCGATGATTTCAAACAAGATTAACGTGTCATTACTCGCATTGTTGCTTCACTCTCATTCGCTCTCAAGCAATAAAAAGCTAAAAACAAACGTAGATCGACTAATTCTTATTTTATCTTATGGATATCAGATAGATGAAGGACAAAATGTCCCGCAAACACTGGGAGGTGGACAAATGTATGCACAAAATACGTTTAATATGGACACTTTAATATTGAATATATGGCTAACCTCACAGCTTGACAGGCTACAACTTGACACTTTTTCTCCTGCACATTAGTTTGTCCTTAAGACGATGTCCTAGTGGTTTGCCTATATTCAGTACTTTCAGGGCCCAACCATAACTTTCATGTTTGTTTTTCTGATATGTTTTTGGAGTTTTAATTGGCTGCCTTTTCGTTGTCACAGGCTATTTCATCCCTAACTGACACTCTAAAAAAACTGACATTTCAAACACAAAGCGATCCTATCATTCAGCTTTCCATTCCGATCAAACCTGTGCCCGCTATTGCGTGGTTAGCAGCTCAACCTTGCTACCCTAGAATCTATTGGAAAGGAAGAGATACCGAAGAGGAAGTCGCTGCGATTGGTTGCTGTAAAGATTTTTTTTATGCTGATGGTATCGATGATAATCAACTATCTGCTGAATATCAGAAACAACGTGCACTCTCAAATAATCAAGATATTCGTTATTACGGGGGCGTAGCCTTCGACAGAACCACTGAATGCTGGCCCGAGTTTGGCCGAGCACACTTTGTATTGCCACGTATAGAACTAAGACGAAATGGTCATGACTACAAACTGTTAGTTAACCTCAATTGTGATAGCGAAAATGCGGAATCTGAGCGTAAACAAGCCATAGATAGCTTAATGGAATTAGCCTCACCAAAGCCGCTGCCACCGCCAAATAAGATCAGCTTATTAAGTCGAAGCGATAGACCTAATCGTTACCGTTGGACCGAGCTGGTTAATCAAGTTACTCATCAAAAGTTTATCAAAGAGACACCTAAAGTGGTGCTGTCACGATTAACTCAACTTGAAGTGAACCAAGTCGTTGACCCATGGATGTTACTCGCCTGCTGGCAGGGACGAAATCAGAATAGCTTCCAATTTGGCTTTCAGTTTAGTGCCGACAGAACCTTTATATCCTGTACTCCAGAGCGATTATATCGACGTCGACAACGCGAGCTTTTTACTGAAGCCCTCGCAGGAACCACTACTCGTGGGTTAAATCTCGAGGAAGATGACGTTCTGGCGCAAACGCTTTTGGAAGATAATAAAAACAGTCATGAAAATCGACTGGTCAAAGATCATATTGTCGGTGCCTTGGCTCCATTGAGTAATTACGTCGGAGCTGAAAGCTGCCCTAAAATTTTTAAACTGAGTCATATTCAGCATCTTCATCGCTCTATTCGCGCCGAGTTAAAACCTGGCGTTGATGACTTTCAGCTGCTGCAAGCGCTCCACCCTACTCCAGCTGTGGGCGGGTTACCGAAAGAGCCTGCAATGAATTTTATTCGACAAAGTGAAGGTTATGCCAGAGGTTGGTACGCTGGGGCTTGTGGCTATTTCAATAAACACGAGAGTGAGTTTGCCGTGGCAATTCGCAGTGCACTTATCGAACCTGGCCGCATCAACTTGTTTGCCGGAGCTGGAATTGTCTCAGGTTCCGAGGCTGATGCTGAATGGGTAGAGCTTGAAAATAAACTCACGACCATTCTCTCAATTCTAACCGAACTTTAAAGGCGATTAGCATCTGGGCCAACATATTGACGAAAAAGTCGATCTAGCTCTCCGCTATCGCTCATCTTCTGTAATTCAATGTCGAAATGCGCTTTAAGCAGCTTTCCTTTCTCATTCAAGGCAAACGCAAAATAGATCTCAGTTCTAAATACGTTCTCTATGATCACAAACTGCCTAGGTTCACTTAACTCGGCCGCCTTAGCCAGCATAGACGGTTTATAATCCAGTACTGCATCTATGTGCCCTCTGTTTACGCGGTCAAGCATCTCCAGCAGACTGCTGCTCTCCCCGTAATACATGGGGACATCAATAAATTCGTCATAGCGGTATTTCAACATCGCCTGCACTTTCTTGAATGACAAGCTCTCAATACCATCCCAGTTCTTAGCCATTTCAGGTGTCAACGCAATATCGGCACTGTCGACCTCAATGGGCTGCTCACTGTAGATAGCCTTAGTTGTATCACCAGCATAGAAACCTAGTGCCATATCGGCTCGTTCATGATTAAGCAGGTATCTCACTCTTGAAAAAGGGGCTATATCGATCTCAACCTGCCAATTTTCATCTGGGAAAATCTGCTTTAAAACGTCAAAGTAAAAACCTGAGCCGTCTTCATTGGTATAACCCAGCCAAGATTCAGTGACTATGTGTATTGTTTGGGGGGCAGAGGTTGACTGGAGAGGAAACCAGCTTAAACAGAGGAGTAAAAAACACTTAATAGGTCTATTCATAATCACACTGATTTTCCGTTTTAAAGATGAGAATGGAATATCATCAACTAACTTTAGAACAGTTTGTGGCTTTTTGAATTAAATCTTAGCAATGCTCTTGTTCATGGCCAAAAGATCTCTATAATTCCTCGCCCCTAACGGGATAGTATAGATTTTGATATCGCCACTGACATAATTATCAGTCAGCTAACGAAGCGACACCTAAATAGCGGGTTCCCTCACCCCGCGATCATGAACACGTAATTAAAAAGGCCACAAGATGTTAACGTTAACGACCACACAGATCCGTCGTGCACTATTGCTGCTCGTCGGTTTTCATATCTCAATTATCTGCGCCAGCAACTATCTGGTTCAACTTCCCTTTCAGATCTTTGGTATGCATACCACTTGGGGAGCTTTTAGCTTTCCGTTTGTCTATCTGGCCACCGATCTTACCGTACGGATATTTGGCCAAAGCCCAGCAAGGCGCATCATACTTAAAGCAATGCTGCCCGCTCTGCTTATCTCTTATCTAATGGGTGTATTGTTTCACCAAGGCAGTTTTCAGGGGATAGGCTCATTATCTGAATTCAACACGTTTGTATTTCGTATCGCCTTTGCCAGCTTTGCCGCTTACCTTATTGGTCAGCTAATGGACATTACGGTGTTTGCCAAAATACGCCAAAGCCGTTCTTGGTGGGTAGCACCTGCTGCATCAACACTCATAGGTAACTTAGTTGATACTCTGGTGTTCTTCGGTTTGGCATTTTACGCCTCAACGGACAGCTTTATGGCTGAGCATTGGCCAGAGATCGCCAGTGTCGATTATGGCTTTAAACTGATCGTCAGTTTAGGACTATTCCTACCAGCCTATGGTGTACTGTTAAAAGTCCTTGAGCACAAGATTGTTAGCCCTTCTCAGCCATCGAATAACGACCATAATTTAGCTTAGTAGCAAGCTTGGTCGAGTAAGCATTAATACTATTGGTATTAATGCTTACTGATTAATGGTTTACAAAATATCCATATCCTCGATAGTCAATTCTTACACAACAAACTGGACTGACCAGTTGTTTTTATACCCAAGCTTCGATTAAAATAACCGCCTTCCCAATTTCATGCGCGGCTAATGTCTTTTCATCTAGCTAAACAGAGAGAATTAAGATGTACCGAGTCGAAGTAGTGCAAGCAACGTTAGTCACACCTGAGTTATTACACAACCTTGTGGAACTGAGCCAGGCAATTCCTGAATTTGATAATGCGTACCCAGTCGCAGAGTATCAAACACGACTGTCAGACAAACCTATGCTGGCACTATTTATCAAGGTTGAGGGGGAAGTTGCAGGGTTTAAGCTGGGATATGAACTCGGCAATGGTCAGTTCTATAGCTGGCTGGGCGGTATCTTACCTGAGTTCAGAGGCTTAGGTTTGGCAAAGCAGCTATTACTAGTTCAAGAGCATTGGGCGAGAGAGCAGGGCTACCACCAGATTGAAGTAAAGACATTAAACCGCTTCGCTTCCATGCTTAAGATGCTTATTTCAAATCAATATCAGATCACTAGCCTTAAGCAAGATACTGATAATAAATCACTTAATAAGATCAGTTTGCAGAAATCACTGCAGGTGTAATGTAAAGATTAGCTTAAGTATCAATAAAAACTTGCCACACCAAATGATAATGATTACTATTTGCATGCGTTCCAAGAACTTTGAATACATCACTGAACGGATAAGCACTTCATCTCTGCTTATTTGCTCTCCCTTCAGAACGTTGTCGGGTTAAGGTTATGTAGGATAAGTTTGCAAAGCACGACATTGCTCACACACTCTTATCGCCGAGAATTTTATTTTTCTCGGCATTTTTTTATCTTTTTTCAAGTGCTTACCTTTCACACCAGACATTCAGCAGTGAAAAACACACCGATAAACAGACTTAAAAATCATTAAATTCATAATCTTAATATAAGACTCAGTAAACAATTCAACTTAAGTAGATAAAAGTGAATAAAACAGTTGCAAACACAAATGATAATGATTACTATTTGCATGCGTTCCAAGAACTCCAAATACATAATTGAGCAAATAAGCACTTCATCTCTGCTTATTTACTTACCCCTTCAGAACATTGTCGGGTTATGTAGGATGAGTTTGCAAAGCACGACATTGCTCACACACTCTTATCGCCGAGAATTTTATTTTTCTCGGCATTTTTTTGTCTGTCTATTCCGCTAACTATCGTTGAAATGTAAGCCTTTATATGGGGTATCATTCTGATCTTCTTTCGCTTTATGGTAAAGGCCTATGGTAAATAGTGTGCCTTTTCCTAACGTTGAGCTGACTTCTATGGTGCCGCCAATACGCTTAATGATCCCGTAACTGAGCGATAAACCTAAACCAGTACCATCGGCTCTTGTGGTGTAGAAAGGATCGAAAATACGGCTAAGCTGATCCTTTGGGATCCCCATGCCTTCATCTTCGACCTCAATTTTCACACCGATAGGTTCATCATTATGCACCCAGTCATAAGTGCGGATCCAAATGCGTCCTTTTTCATCCATCGCATGGGCAGCGTTCACAACTAAGTTAATTAGCACCTGCAGCAGTTGAGGACGGTTAACCTCTATCGGGAAACTCGCATTGAGCTCTTGGCTCAATATCACTTCCTGCTCCTGTATAGAGTGACGAACAAGCACCAACATCTCTTCTATAATCGGCGTCAGTTGATGCATCTCTAGAGGCGCGTTGAACTCGCCAGGACGACTGTACTGCAACAGGCTACGAATAATGGTACTGATTCGACCGACCTGTTGAATAACCAACTCGATCTCCTCCTCCACACATTCGGCGTTTTCCCCTAACTCATACTTCAACAACTCCATGTTGCCTAAAATAACGGCCGTAGGATTATTGATTTCGTGGGCAATACCGGCGGTTAACTCACCCAAGGCCGTCAGCTTTTCATTGGTCACCAGCTGTTGTCTGGTTTCATTGAGCAGTTCGACGTTATTTTGTAGCTCAACCGTCTTGTCTTGTAAGCTACGAGTACGCTCTTCCACTTTCACTTCAAGCTGTTCTGCCGCCGCCTGAATTTGGGTATTACGTTCCTGCAGCAGATCGAGCATGCGATCAAACTGCTCAGCTAAGTTAGACAATTCATTTTCACGCTCAAGCCCAAGCGAGCCAATACGTAGATTTCGACCCGATTGTACTGCTTTAACTACGTGATGAATCCGCTCTATTGGCTGAAGTAAACTGTAGGCTCCTCGATAAACCAACAAGCCCGACACCAGCAGCACCAACATCAAAATAGTGCCGAGTTCAATAATGTTCAGCAAGTAGTTATGGATAAATGGAGACTCTGAAAAACCGGTATAGATCATACCGACTCGCTTACCCTGCACATCAACAAGTGGCGCATACGCCGAGATAAACCAATCGTTAAATACAAAAGCGCGATCGACCCAAAGCAAGCCTTGATTGAGCACTTTAGATTTCACTTCCTCGGATACCAAACTGCCTAATGCACGACCGACGGTTTCATTGCCCTGAGGAAAAAAGTGAAGAGGAACATTGGTGCTGATACGGGTATTATCGAGAAAAATGGTCACGGTACCGATTGAACGCTCAGGCAGTGTTCCCTCGTCGTAAACCAGATCTCGAATATGATCGACAATGCGAATATCACGGTTAAGCAGTATGCCGCCATCAAGGTACCAAGACACAAAACCATCGGCATTAGGTACGGGCAGCAAACTACGACTTAGCATGCCTCGCTCTTCGACACTCTTGTTTGGCTTTTGTGAGCGTGGTGTCTCCACCAGCGTAATGCTGGCAAGCGGGACTAAGTCAGGATCGATTCTGACTAAACGTTCTGGAGATAACACCATGAGTCCAGAATAGGGAGAGCTCCCTTGGACTTTCTGTAACATCTGACGAAGATCAGGATCTTCAGCCGCTTCTTCTACGCTAACCAAGCGTAAAAAATCAAGATCGAGCAGGATTTTCTGTTGATTAAGTAAACTGTCTATTTGATCTCGGTACTTTTGTTTATTCGCATCAAACAATCTAAAGTCATTTTGAAACGGCCAAGACTCCATCACGAGTTCTAGCTGTTTCTCCTGACTTTCCTGAACCGATATCAAGGTATTATTCGCAACCGTCAGGTCCGCTTTAACCTTCATAAACAGCTGTTGGCCGGTATAGCTTATGTTCCAGTAGATGGTAATGAACACCAAGCTCACCAGAGTCAACAGTATCGGCAACAAGGTTAAGATAAGAATACGATAGCGCACTTTTGCCTGCATCTGCTGCCAATTAATACCAAAAATGCGCGGGAAGAAAGACATTTAAACCTCTCCGGGATGTTCGATACCGAACCACTCTTTGTATTTTCTATCTAAGGTTTTTCTGGAGACGCCTAAATCTCTCGCTGCCGCGGACTTATTGCCGTTATGGGCATCGACAACTTGCGTGACATGGTGCTTCTCCACATCTTTAAGAGACCACTCTAGCGGGTAACCTGATTCAACCAGCACCTCAGCCTTAGGTTGTTGTTTCCAGTACTCAGCGGGAGGTTTGCCAAGTAAAATACAACGTTCAATCATATTTCTCAGTTCACGAATATTACCCGGCCACTCGTGTTGCTGTAGTTTGACCATATCTTCATGGCTCCAAACAACCTCTTTCACGCCAAGTTCAGCCGCGAGCTGTCTGGTAAAATGATGAGTAAGCTCCACCACATCTTCAGGTCGATCTCTTAATGGCGGAATTAAAATATCCAACACATTGAGACGGTAATAAAGATCACGTCTAAAGTGTCCCGCTTCAACCTCTTCAGCCAGCTTTCTGTTAGTGGCAGCCAACACTCTTACATCAATTTTGGTTTCTTTTTCACTACCGACAGGACGGATAGTACGTTGCTCTAAAACACGTAACAGTGCCGTTTGCATCTTCAGCGGCATCTCACCAATTTCATCTAAGAAAATCGTGCCGCCAGATGCAAAGCTAAATAGGCCTTCACGATTGCCTTTAGCACCGGTAAATGCACCCGCACAGTGACCAAAAAGCTCACTTTCAAGAAGCTCTGGAGCGATAGCCCCACAGTTAACGGGTACAAATGGGCCTTGTCGGCCACTCAACAGATGCAGTTGTCTAGCAACCAGCTCTTTACCGGTTCCCGACTCACCTTCAATAAGAATAATGGCATTAGTGGGAGCGACGCGTTCGATAATATGCTTCACCTCCTTCATGGCCTCACTGCTGCCAATAATCGTCGAAGATTGGCCAATAGAGACTTCACGGCGAAGCATCAAGTTTTCACGTTTGAGTAAACGACGTTCGATACAACGATCGACCGCTTTCATCATCTGTTCGAGATGGAATGGCTTCATGATGAAATCAGATGCGCCAGCACGTAATGCCTTAATCGCGACATCCATATCGGCATAACCCGTCATAAAGATAATATCCGAGCGACGCTCCTGATCGTTTAAGGCTTCATGCCATTCGATCCCTGAACGTCCAGGTAAACGGATATCAACAATAAGCAGGTCAAAGTGACACCGACTTCGCAACTGCTCAGCGTCTTCCACGCTGGACGCGGTCTCAACTAAGGCAAACTTTTTTGATAGCGCTTTTTTTAAAAAGCTACGCATACCAGGCTCATCGTCAACAATAAGCACGGAAACGGCTGAAGGAAGTGGTTTTAACGCTTTATTTATCTGGCTCATATTGTCATCTTTAGGACATTTTGTCTCATCTATTGATGATTCTATCACCATAGCAAGCCAAATAGGTCACTGTGAACCAAAGAATGAGGCCTGTGGGACAAAATGTCTGTCTTTCATGATGTTAACTTGCGATAAAGATCCCAAAAGCGACTGATTTGTGAAGTGAAATTTCAGTACAAGCTGTTGGCATTCATTTTGCTATATAAGTTATTAAGTACAATACAAAATTTTAATGGCCCATCTTGGCAGGTGGTCCGTATTCAAAACATCCAGGAGCAAGAATGTTAAACCTCAAATCGATCTTCAGCTTAGCCTTAGCTGCAACTCTGCTTATTACAACACCAGCGAAAGCCGAAGACGTTATCAAATTAGCGACCACCACAAGTACTGAAAACTCAGGTCTTTTAAACAATTTACTGCCTAAATTTGAAGCTGAAACAGGTTACACAGTACAGGTCATTGCTACCGGTACTGGTAAAGCATTGAAACTTGCCAGCCAAGGTAATGTCGATGTCATCATGACTCACGCACCAGCAGCGGAAGCTAAATTTGTCGATGAAGGCTTTGGACTTTTACCTCGCGGCATAATGGAGAACGATTTTGTGATCTTGGGCCCTAAAAATGACCCTGCAAAGATCCGTAGCAGTAAGACAGTTGAAGAGGCTTTTGCTAAAATAGCCAAGTCTGGTGCACCTTTTATCTCTCGTGGAGATAACTCAGGCACCAACATGAAAGAATTGATCATCTGGAAGAACGCTAACATTGATCCTTCATTCACAGGTTATACCTCTGTTGGACAAGGCATGGGTAAGACCCTGCTTATGGCAGATGAATTACAAGGTTACACGCTATCTGATCGCGGTACCTTCGTGGCTTATAAAGCGAAACTTGATATGGCAATTGATTTTGATGGCGGACATGCATTAGCTAACCCATATCAAATTATGCTAATTAACCCTGCTAAATACCCTGAGCTAAACCACAAAGGCGCAAGAGCCCTTAGTGATTGGTTGATCAGTGCTGAAGCTCAAAGCATGATCAACAGCTATAAAGTTCAAGGTGAGCAACTATTTAAGGCAACTTATAGCGAATGATTTTAAGGTTCTGGATAAGCCATTATTTAACATGGTATGCGCAGATAACACCTCAGATTGTAGGTGTTCGATTACTTAACTGGGTATATCATAAATGAATGACGGCTGGTTAGCCCTTATACAGCAGGCCTTTGGCCTGCTGTTTTCATTGGACCCTGATGTGTGGGCCATTGTTTCGGTCTCTTTTTCTGTCTCTTTCGCTGCGCTAGCAATCACCTTGCTGCCGTCGATGATACTAGGCTTCATGCTGGCTTTCGGACAGTTCCCCGGTCGCTGGTTTATCACCAACATGATCCAAACTCTGCAATCTATCCCTACTGTTGTTATCGGTCTTCTTGTTTACCTTATGCTGACTCGCATGGGTCCCTTAGGTGATTTAAGGTGGCTATTCACCCAAAAGGGCATGATACTCGGTCAAATGCTGATTTGCGCCCCAGTACTTGTCTCTATGAGTCAGGCAGCATTTACCAGTGTTGATAGACGCGCATGGGAAACCTCTCGTACCTTAGGAGCCTCTTGGCTTAGGGCCATTTGGACCTTGTGCAGAGAACTAAAAGTTCCCCTGCTACTCGCCATTGTTGCAGGCTTTAGCCGCATATTAACCGAAGTGGGTTGCTCGATGATGGTCGGTGGTAACATTGCTGGTGTCACCCGTAATATCCCCACAGCCATAGCACTTGAAACCAGTAAAGGCGATTTTGCACAAGCTATCGCACTCGGTCTGGTTCTGCTTATTTTGTCGCTGATTCTCAACTTCACCTTAGGTACCCTAAGAGGTAAAGCTGAGCCAAGGAGCCATTAAGATATGGTTAAAGTGATTGCACAAGATATCGAGATGCGATTTGGTGAGCGTACGCTTTTTACTGTCGAGAGATTGCAACTCGCTCAAGGCCAGACCATACACCTTCAAGGCGATAACGGTAGCGGTAAAACCACCTTGATGAAATTGCTGGCAGGATTAGTCTCCCCAACCAAGGGAAAGGTCTCGGTTCAAGGCTTTGCACCATTACCCTGGTGGCGTTCAAACCCACTACTGGGCAAAGCTGTTTATCTGCACCAACACCCTTACCTGTTTGACGGCAGCGTCGAGTATAACCTCAACTACCCACATCCCTTTTGTGAGATGAGTAAACAGCAGCTTGAACAGAGAACCCAAGATGCAATACAAAAAGCGGATTTAGCTCACCTAAGCAAACAAGCCGCATCAAGCCTATCCGGCGGTGAAAGACAACGTCTGGCCATCGCCAGAGCCTGGATAATGCAGCCTAAATTACTCATGTTAGATGAGCCGACATCGAACATGGACACCTATTCTCAAGAGCTGGTATTGAGTATGGTGAAAGATCTTCAGCAAATAGGCACCGGAATGTTAGTCAGTAGTCATCAATCTTGTGTACTTACCAGCCTATGTGATCAAAGCTGGCAGATAGCGGATCAAGGTATTCGTTCATCGACGCCTTCAAAAGAGGGTATTAACAGCGACCCTATAACATTACAGGAACCAAGATATGTCATTGCAAATTGATGCTGTCATCTTAGCTGGCGGCATGGCCAGACGTATGGGCGGAAATGACAAAGGTTTGGTCGAGCTATTAGACCAACCTATGATAAAGCATACGATTGATCGAATTAAACCTCAGGTTAACGAGATCATGATCAACGCAAACCGTAATCAAACCCAGTATGCTGAATTTGGTTATCCAGTTTTCAGTGATGAAGACTCAGGCTATTTAGGCCCTTTAGCTGGCATGATCACCGCAATGGCGAAAACTCAAGCTGATTACCTACTTGTGGTTCCCTGCGATTGCCCGCTACTGCCATTAGATCTCGTTGAGCGTATGCTAGCTCAAATACAGAGTGAAGATGCTGAACTTGCAGTCGCCAGTGACGGCAAGCGTGAACAACCTGTCGTGCTGCTATTAAAACCCAGCTTACGAGACTCAATGAAAGCCTTTTTAGACGGTGGTGAGCGTAAAATTGATTTTTGGTACGCCAAACATCACTGCATGGTTGCTGAGTTTGCCGATCAACCCAATGCCTTTGTTAATGTGAATACGCCAGAACAAAAACAACAACTTGCTGAGGCAATAGCCAAATAATACTCGAGGTTTCAATGTCTACTCCCTTTACCAATCCGCTGTCGATCCCTGTACTCGGATTTTGTGCTTATAGCGGCACAGGAAAAACCACACTATTAAAGAAACTCATTCCTGAGCTGAATCGTCGTGGCGTTAAACTCGCTGTGATTAAACATGCTCATCATAATTTCGATGTGGATATTCCCGGTAAAGACAGTTACGAGATGCGCAAATCTGGCGCGCGTCAGGTATTGGTAGCCTCGCATATTCGTTGGGCGTTAATGACCGAAGATGCGGTTGATGAAGCCCCACAACTCCCTCACCTGCTGCAGCAAATAGAACAAGACAAGGTCGATATTGTCTTAGTTGAAGGGTTTAAAAAACTCGAACTGCCTAAAATAGAGCTGCATCGTGCCGCCCACGGCAAACCTTTTATTCATACTCACGATACCAACATTCAAGCCATAGCCTGCTGCGACGACACACAACTCCCTAGTGAACTGCGCCGTCTTGATATCAACAACGTCGAACAGATAGCCGATTTTGTTATCGAGTATGCTCAAAGCTGGCAGCCTAATACCGTAAGCTTACCACTGGCACCACAAGTACCCGAGTGCGGCTGTGAAGTCGATACCAGTAAAACGCTTTCGGTACGTCAAGGTATCGATAACATTCTCTCCTTCGTCAATCCAGTAAGCGAACATGAAGTCATCGAACTCGATGAACTCAGTGGTCGAGTATTAGCACAAGATGCTATCTCTCCTGTGGATGTACCACAACAGACTAACTCTGCGATGGACGGTTATGCGTTCAAATATTCAGAGCCAATGTTGCCAAGTTACACCATCGTCGCCGATGTGATGGCGGGGCACCAATACGCTGACACACTTCAGCAAGGCGAAGCAGTGCGCATCATGACTGGCGCGCCAGTTCCCGCTGGCGCTGATACTGTGCAGATGAAAGAGCTGGCAACAGAGAATGGCGATAGCATTAGTTTTCAAGGTGACATCATTTTAGGCCAGCATGTCAGGCTTGCGGGTGAAGATATTGCCAAAGGCAAAACAGCACTTGCTGCCCATAATCGCTTGCAAGCACCAGAGCAAGGGATGCTGGCATCACTTGGCTTCGGCCAGTTACCCGTTTTCAGACGCCCTAAAGTTGCCGTATTCTCAACTGGCGATGAGGTTTGCCAACCCGGTGAGCCGCTAAAACCTAGCTGTATCTATGACTCTAATCGTTTCACCATCAAATCTATGGTGAGAAAGCTGGGTTGTGAAGTGATCGATCTTGGCATCATACATGACTCTGAAGAAGCCCTAGTCAACGCACTCAGCCAAGCGGCTGTTGACGCCGATGTGGTCATCAGTTCTGGCGGTGTCTCTGTTGGTGATGCTGACTTTATCAAGCTCGCACTGGCGAAAGTGGGACAGATTAACTTCTGGCGTATCAATATGCGCCCCGGCAGACCATTAGCCTTTGGCCAAATCGGTTCCAGCCTCTTCTTCGGCTTACCGGGCAATCCCGTTGCCGTCATGGTTTCCTTTATGCAATTTGTTCAACCTGCACTCAGAAAGCTAGCAGGAGAGAAAGCATGGGATCAAACCATGGTTCCCGCCGTTGCCGATTGTAAAATGCGTAGCCGCGTTGGGCGCACCGAGTTTATCCGCGGTATTTTCCACTTAGCACAAGATGGAAAACTGCATGTAACGACAACAGGTGCACAGGGTTCAGGAATGCTGAGCTCAATGGTGCAAGGAAACTGTTTTATCGTTATTGGTGAACAAGATGAACAGCTAAATGCGGGTGATACTGTTTACATTCAACCTTTTGCCGATCTGTTATAGGTAACTCTGTAGGGTTCTAATATGAGTTTAATCGTCGACGCCTTCGGCCGTAAGGTGGAATACCTGCGTCTTTCTGTTACCGATAGGTGTGATTTTCGCTGCGTCTACTGCATGGGTGAAGATCCCTGCTTTCTTGAACGAGAGCAGATACTGAGTTTAGAAGAGCTGGCGTGGGTAGGCCAAGCCTTTACCGAATTAGGCGTGAAGAAAATACGTTTAACAGGCGGTGAGCCGTTAGTGCGTACCGACTGCGATCAACTGGTGAAGCGCTTGAGCGCACTACCGGGTTTATCAGAACTGTCCATGACCACCAATGGTTCCAGACTGACTAAGTTTGCTCAAAAGATGAAAGGCTACGGCCTTGCCAGATTGAACATCAGTCTAGATACGTTAAAACCTGAACTCTTCACCGAACTCACTCGCAATGGCAAACTTGAGCGTGTGATTAAAGGGATCGATACTGCCAAAGCCGCAGGCTTTAAACGCATCAAGATTAACGCGGTAATTTTACGCGGTCAAAACGATGATGAAGTATTAGATCTTATCGAATTTTGTCGTGACCGTGAGCTCGATATCGCCTTTATCGAAGAGATGCCATTGGGTGTCATTGATGAACGTAAAAAGAGCCGCCACTGCAGTAGTGAAGAAGTAAAGGCCATCATATCTCAACGGTATGAACTGACGATTTCGGATAAACGTACCGGCGGCCCAGCCCGTTATTACACGATGCCGGGAAGCCCTATCCATATTGGCTTTATCTCCCCCCACAGTAATAACTTCTGCCATGAATGTAACCGAGTTCGCGTCACGGTTGAAGGACGTCTACTCCTCTGTTTAGGCAACGAACACTCGGTGGATCTTAAAGCCATTGTGCGTGAGTTTCCTGCTGATATTGAGAAGTTAAAAACCGCCATTTTAGATGCCATTAAACTCAAGCCTAAAGAGCACGTATTTGGGGAAGAAGGCGATGTACAGATATTGCGGTTTATGAATACAACCGGAGGATAACTGTTGCTTGAACAGTTTTGTCGCTTTGG